>Ga0307488_10001479_pt1 | contig 19566 bp, 26 predicted proteins | sample SB02metaG_FD_202248 | JGI IMG/M metagenome (GOLD analysis project Ga0307488, IMG submission 202248) | Sea-ice brine microbial communities from Beaufort Sea near Barrow, Alaska, United States - SB 0.2 | ecosystem: Environmental > Aquatic > Marine > Coastal | place: USA: Alaska | collected... | reverse complement strand
CTCATACCTTCTTCGTTCATTACAAGAATTTTTTGTTGTGGCGAGATTATTCCGATATCAATATAGAAGATAAGGAATCCAAAAAGGCTTTAGAAATAAAGGATGGCGTTTTTGTTCAATCCGATATTCCTAAAGTTAGTGTGAAAGACCCTGTTTATGGCTTTGGACATACAGAGCATAAATGGGCTTTTGCAAAAGAAGTGAAAGAAGTGAAGGAAGTGAAGGAAGTGAAGGAAGTGAAGGAAGTGAAGGAAGTGAAGGAAGTGAAGAAAGTGAAGGAAGTTGTGAAAAAATCTTCTGGTATAAAAACCGATTTGATTGCCAAGGTGATCGGATTGGGTATTTCTGAAGAAGAAAAATTAGACGTGATTACTCATATTGCAAGTCTTAATGAAATGGATTTGAAATTGATTGGGTTTTTGCTGAACGCATAAGAGCAAAGGGGGTCGCTCAGAGTATCCCTGCATGTCCAATTTCGGACACGTTGTTCCCTGCTATGATGGGAGCCAGAGCCTTACGAACAAGGTGGGAAAATAGTCCAATTATGGACACAAAAATAGAGATAGATAAAATGATTAAAATCAAGCTACGAAAATTATTGAATGTATGCCCAAAAGGGAGACTTCATATTGGTTCTGAATTTATTGGGATTACGAATCGCTCCTGTGCTTTGGTTGTCAAAGGCAAGATGCCTGTAACTGAATTCGGAGATATGGTTTTTTGTCCTCATTCTTTCAAAGAATACAAGCTAAAGGTGTCTGAGTCTTCAATTATCAAAGAAGATGGAATTCACTTAAGTGAGGGCGGTATCTTTGCGTTTGCATCGAAAAGCAAGCTGGATGGCTTTGTGGATCTTCTTGACTTCGTTGAAAATCAAGATCAGTTTAACAAAACGACTGAAGTTGATTTCAAAAGCCTCATGCAACAGCTTAAGAAAATGAGGGTGGAAGAATCGAGCAAAATGAGCAAAAAAAATTGGAATAAAAACGTTTCTTCTTGTTGCTTGGTTATGGGTGGCATATCAGATACGATGCGATTTGAATTGCGATTTAAGACGAAGGAGCGAAATGAAATTATTAGAGAACTTCCGTTCAAATTTGAGGGTCCTCAAAAACGACTGCAGGTTCAATATTTGGAACGATACTTGTCTTATATGAGTGAAGACAAGCCACACACAATGGTGACAGGCAGAAGTGAGTATACTCCTGTTTTATTCAAGGGTGACAATCACCAATTTGTAATTATGTCAATGAAACTAAGATAAAGGAAATAAAATGGAAAATTTAATGATAAATATCCCAGTAACAGAAGCGGTTGCTGAATATAAAAATTGGCATTTTGATGATGGATATGCCCAAGTACCTGTAATGGTTTGTGGTGGAAAGTTCATTCAAATGTTCATTAGAACAGTGATTGACTTGGACAAAGAATATCTTTTGATTCTGAGTAATAAATCACAAGAGTTGAAAATAGTTAATCATGCACAGCAGCATCTTGCTAAAGCTAAAACTTTAGAAGAATTAATGGACACGGTGAATTATTATTCAAATAATCTAGGGGGGCTTGCTGGTGAAAACCTGAAAGAGCGAGATATTTTTGTCTTTGATTTCAAGCCTCTTGATACTTTTTCAATGACTCCAAATACTTGGCTTCAGGCAGAGTTAAAAAGAGCCAGATCTCTTGGTGTCGTGTTTAAGATAAATGAAAAAACAATCCCGGAGAATATTCTTCTTGGGATGATAAACCAAAAAGAATTAGCATATTTACAAGAACTAGGAGAATTATAATGTTTGCAATATTTTCAAGCCAAAATGGTCATGTGTTTCAAGTTTCAATGGACTGTATCGCGTCTGATATCTCGTATTTTACAGAATCATATGAGTTATCAGAAACGTTGGTTAATGATAAAAATATCCTGACAGAATACGAAGCAAAGGGCTGGACAGAAGAGTCCATTCTAGCTATTTCTCGTATCATGCGTGATAATGATATGCTTTGTGGTGTTTATGAAATGCTATGGTCGCAATTGCCTACACAGTATGGCGGTGTATCAGATATTCAAGAGACAGAAGTGAATTTCGATGATCTCTTCTTAGCCTAACAAAGATAGCCCATGATGGTGCTTTATGCATCGTCATGGGCTTTTTTTTTGGTTACGCTTAAAGACAATACTAAACAAAAAAAGGAGTCCGATATGGGACAAGCAAAAGAACCAAGATTAATTGAAAATCAATATACTCATAAATCAAGCAGAATTCAAGAGCTTATTTCTAATCATTTTGAGGTCAAAAAGAGTGATGTGATTGTATCAAAGTGGAGCGAGTCCGAACGATACATAGCCACGCTCAATATCTCTGGGTTTACAATCTTGTTTTGGCTGGATCAGTCTATGTTAAATGCGATGATTGTTGGCGTTAGTGGTGTGCTTCCGATATGTCATGTGAATATTGCAACGGTAGTTCGAGCTGTAAAAGAAGCGATTGAAGGTGCATCATGAGAATAATCAAGCTAGGCGAAAAGAAAATTAAATGTGATGCTTGTGATACCACCTTTGTTTTGGAAAAAGTTGATTTCGCTAAGATAAATGAAAATTACAGATCCAGCAGTTTAATGATAAATCGTTTCATTCGTTGTGAGGTTTGCAATTTCGAGATTTACTTGACAGATAATTTCGAAAATAAATAAAACTATAAAACAAACAAAAATAATATAATAAAAAGGAGATACTATGTACTTATTTATGATTCTAATGTCGCTGATCAATACAGCGATAGCAGTAAACCCAGTAGACATTGTGGGCATGTGGGCTGATATCGGAGCCTGCAAGACGACTGTGCTATCGTTTGAATCGACAGGATTTGTCGGGTATTACGAGTGGAGAGGTGGTCGGTATGCTCCTCAAGGTATTCAATCATGGTGGGTTGATGGGAATTCAATATACATTGGTCAGAAGAGTCCGGAGGTCCTAGTAGCAGGAATCGTCGTGACTGGTCTAACTCCAATACTGATGTCTGGTTCGATGATTCTTTCGGATAACTTGGTAACGCCATTCATCTGGGAACGATGCGTCTTTTAAACAAAAGCCTATGAAGTAATGCTTTTAGGAGTCTCATCTTCTTTAAGATAAATGGTTGCACCAACAACAAGTGTAGCCAAAAGCCCTGCCCCAATGCCACCTACGAGAAGCCAATTAACTTCTTCTGGGACGGCATTGGGGCTTTGTTTTAGGGTAAGCGATATCGGTTGTGGCATTGCAGGTGGTTTGAGTGCAATGGCATCTGACATCTCTGACGGTCGTTGCAGCATTCGGATGGTTTGTTTTTTCATTTGGTTTTGGTCAAAATGCACCTTGCCATTCTGTACACGAAATGGAGAGAGGATTGGTTCGATTGATTCTCTTTGGCTTTCTTGGATTACAGCAGTGAGCAGGTTATTCTTTTTCTGATCTGATTTTTTTACTATTACTTTTTTCTTGGGTGGGGGTGCTTCATATTGCGCCATATAGATAGCTGTCATCTGCATCTCAAGTTTGGCTTTTTTACCCTTCCATTTCATCTTATGCTTGCGTTTTTTATTGCCATCCAGCAAGGCCACCGTTCTTTTGTTGCCACGCTTCAAGTGTCGATTGTAGCGCTTGAGCAAGCGTTCTGCTTTTTTCTGTCTCCAATTTGTTTTTCTCTTCTTATATCGCTTCACCAATTTCAGAAGAAGGTCCTGATCTTTTGTGAGAAATTTTGCTCTTCGCTTTTTGGACTTGCCAGCAATGGAGAATCCGAGACCGATAGTCAAAGGAATAGCGGCAATGATAGTTCCAATGGGAAACACAACAGCAAGGGCAGAAGCGGCGGTTAGAGAAGCAGCACCAGCCGTAGCAGCAGTTACACCGAGAGCTGTTGCAACAGCAGGCGTGGCAATCGCCATAGCTGTTCCAGTTACAGCATCAGTGATAGCAAGTGCCTTGGCTCTCTTTTCCATTTGCAAGGCTGTTTTTTTATCTGCCTTGCCTTGTTTTTGTAAGATTCTTTCTGTCTGGCTTTTGGTGCTCATTGGCTTCTCTTTTGTAGATTAAAACTCAAACACTTTGGTTATGTTTGTAATGGTAATTCCATATTTTTTGGCTTTTGCGAGCTTTGTCTTTCCGGGCTTCTTTCCAACATATAGAGTTTTTGTCTCTTTTGATATATGGTTTTGGTATACACCACCTAATTTCTCCATCATATCAATGAGTTTTTTTCTTGGAAGTGGAAGTGTGCCGGTGATGGAAAAGACAGCACCTCTTTTTATGGTGAGGGTTGTTGATTTGGAAGAAGGATCTTTCTTGAAGAATTTTTCAGCATTTGTATAAGAAATCATATCTGAGAGCACTATTTTGTCGAATTTGTTAAGATTTACCAGTCCTATTTTAAGGAAGGTGCATTTGGTTTTGTTAAAAGTAATCATATAGCCAGTGCTGGTTTTTTCTAGCTCAACTTTCCCACCTTTATAAAGACCTGCAGAATATGTATTCTTTTTGGTTTTTACAAACTCTTTGATTCGATATCCTTCATCACAAATGAATTGGCGTACGTTTTTTTTTAGCGTGCCAATGCTTTGTTTTTTTGCGGTTGATTTGCGCTGTTTTTTTATTTTGATTTTCTCATACACAGGAATGATTTTTCCTTTTTTTGTCGCTTCAGTGATTTTTCCAATCACAAAAGCATTCGCCAAGTCTTTTGGAATAAAATCATCTTTGGCTGCTTTTTTGATTATCTTCATCATTTCTTTATGTGGAGAGGATTTTTTAGATTCATTGAAATCAATAAAAAAAACTTCATCACTCATTCCATCACTCATTCCATCAAATGTGTTGATTTTTTTGGCAAAAGATTTGGTAACGTATTTCTTGTAGAGTTTAATCATCAAGGAAAATTCATTCCGTATCAAAGATCTATTTGTTTGTAAAAAGTATCCAATGGTTTTATTTTTCATGATTATCCTCAATGGTAGATCTGTTGGTTTATGTTAAGGTACAGAAAAATAGAGGAAAAGCATATGAAAAAATCAAGCATTTTAATTGTGCGAAATAAAAAGAATGAAATTCTTTTATTAAAAAGAGGAAGCCAGACAGATTGGAGACCCAATTGCTTTGCATACCCCGGTGGTAAAGTTGATCAGGGTGAAGCATATGAGAGGGCTGCTGTTCGAGAGCTTATGGAAGAAACCAATCTGGTTGTAAAGAAAATGAGATTTATTGGACTCTTGAATGTAAAACAGCGTTTCTTTTTGGTGACTGAATATGAGGGTGTTGTTGATCTGGAAAAAGCATCTCATGGCTTTGAGCATACAGAGCATAAATGGGTCTCTCCAGAAGAATTACATGCGATGGAAAATGTAGCTCCAGAGGCAATTTATGGATATAATTTGATAAATAGAGGATATGCGTTTGTGTTTTAATCTATTTTTCTGTACCTTAATATAAATTGTGGAGAAAATATGTCTATGAAAGCTATTGGAACGTTACTTCTTACAGGTGCTGGTTTCTTTTTGGCAACAAAAGAACCTACATCTATGGATATGCAATCTATCAAAATGCAAAATAAAATGAATCCAATGGAAAAGCAAATAACCCAGCTATTGCAGGGTTCGATTAATGCTTTTCATCAAAATGGTTCGGTAGATTCAATCACTACTCCATTTGCCAAAGCACAAAGATTAATACATTCAGATAATTTTAAGAATGGTATAAAAAACTCAGAAGTAAGACAACAGATCGTCGAGGATTTTGCCAACATTGGATACAAACTAAGCGAGTAACTACATATGGCATCCTATTCCCCTAACATTTTTGGTTCCAACGCTTCTATGCAGGCTTGGCTTCGGATAACAGAAATTATTGATTACAAAGGCGATTCTGTAACTATTTCTGGAACAAGACCTGATTTGGATTACGTCTCAAAATCAAAACTTCGTAAAAATAAGCGAAAGATGATTGACGATATGGAAGCAACAAAAGCAGTCATTCGGAATTATGCAGATCAATTGGTTCAAGGTAAATATTTGCCCGAAGGTATTTTGATTATTGGATTTCTTTTGATTTCAAAAGGAGTTTTTATGTCAACCGAGCTTCGAGATATGATTTTATCTGCGATTCAGATTGAAAGAGACAAGGCGAGTAGCTTGAAGGGATACAATAAATCCCAGAGAAACAAGCAGCTAAACCATTTTCAAAATGTCTTAGAAGAATATCAAAATGGCTCTCCATTGACAGTGAAATTATATCATTCAAAGAGTGGTACAAAAAGAGCAAAAGAGACAGATAAAAAACGAAGAAAAAACAGAAGAGCAGGAACCGTCACTGATAAGAAAATGTCGGATGCTGATACACGTTTTTTTGCTGAAACATTTATGATTATGAGAATAATTCATGGTGTTAAGATCGCTACTGAAAAATTCAAAATATTTGCACCTAGAATTCCAACACCAAAACTAATTCAATATCTCCAAAATGATGGACAGGCTGATGAAAAAGGTCGTCCAACCAAATGGTTTAAAAGTGAGATGATTGGGAAATTGAGAGATTTTAAAAATGCCTAATAATGTACAAGACCTTCTTCGTATTTATCCTTTTTTATCTGCAGAGAAACAGAGGAAAGCTGGTATTTGGCTTCGGAATAATGGCTTTGATTCAAAAAGCATTGTTCCAAGCGAGCAACAATATAGTGCGCCATCTCCTTCTGGCCGGGCAAAACTAGTTCGTATTCCAATGTTCTTAGAGAATCTAGGGGGTAGTGGTCAAGGACTTGGATACTACAACAATGCAATCGTTACGGATGCTGGGCAGGGTGTTGCTTCTGAGGATAACAATACTACTATTTTGAATCTGTTATCGACTTTTAATCCAGTGTTGAACCAGTACAACTCAGCAGTTTCTGAGGATACAACTTTTGGGCATTTTACTGTAAAGGGAATGACGTTCTCAACCAGAAAGACACCGTGGGCAAAAATGAGGGTTGCTGGCATCGAGGTTGTATTAAACAACACTCCAATGCAACCGTGTCTGCCAAATGCTGGTGATACCGGTGAGAGCATAGGATTGGGTATTGGGTATGCTTGCCCACCAAGAGTTTTGCTTAAAAATTACAGAGTAAGTGGTTCTGCTAATTTATTTTTACAAGATGGGTATATTGATGGAACATTTTTCAGTGTAGATCGATTTCAATTTGGAGGATTAAGAGCGTATCCAATCCTTGAATCACCAAAAACACTTAAGCTCGATATTGCCATATCTGGAGAGCATTATCACGGGAGCGTAGGCGCACTTGCAACACAGTTATTATTATCCAATGACACTGAAGTTCCAAGCAATACGGCGCTCGTATTCTCTGTAAATGCCATTGTTGATATTTTAGATGATGAAGATTATGGTGCATCAAGCCCTTCCATTTATGGGAGAGGTCTTAATATTGAACGAATAACACCAGAAAATGGTCAATCTTTTATTAAGGGTACATGATATGTTAAAATTAGATAAAAAATTGTGGTCTTTACGGAAGCAGAGACTCCTTGCACCAAGATGGCAACAAGGTATGATTGATCGAGAGATCGCCCAAACGAAACAGCTTAAAAATAAATTTAATGGCAATATCGTCCGAAAAAGAAACAGAGGATTTAAATATCTTATTGTTGGAACCCTTTTGTCATTATTATAGGAAGATATTATGAATCCAAAATTCAATATAAAACCAAACCATGCTGTTCATTTATTGCAAGGCTTAGTTGCTGTAAACGAAGCACAGCTTAAAGAGCATATTAAAGATCGTGGCAATCCGTTTACAATCATTGAAGCAATTCAGAATGGAAATTTGAGATATAAAAGATCCGATCCAGAAGAGCATTGGCAATCTTATAATGAATTAGTGGAATTGACAAAAAATAAATTATCTGGAACAGATAAAGAAGTTGGGGCTGATTGTGAGGACTTGGCTGCTGCTGTTGTGGCAGAATTAAAGCATGCTGGCATCGATGCAAGAATTTATGTTTATAAGGCAAGAACTGGGTTATATCATGTGATTGTAAAAACTAAGAAATGGGGGTTTTTAGATCCATCATTATCAGCTGGTATGGGAACCGTTTAAGAGAGAAATGTTATGAGTAAGCAAGTGAAGAGTTTTATATATCCACCAGAACTAGGTTCGGGTGCAAGAACTGGAAATAAGATATCAGGACCAAAGCCTAATGGGACGGTCAATATCGTTTCAGGAAGACCGCCCGTGCTTGCGCTTGGCGATAATTTCCACCTTTGTTCTCTCGTGCTTAGTTCAAGTTCTTCAGTGCCTACGGATATAGGAAAGAGTGTTACTATTGATTTAGAGTGTAGCAATGCTTTTGGTGGCATCACAAAGAGAGAATTTGAGATTGGACAAGGCTTATCAGCGCAATTACAAGTTGGCTCTTTTGCCCATGTAAATTGCAAGGCTCGTGCACCATTAGATGTTGATCAACACATATATTATTCTTGGATTGCATCACCTGTAAATACATCTTTTTTGTATAAATTTGCAAGCGTTGTAGCTGGTACACAATACAATCTACCAGAAGGCTGTGTTGGTATTATACCAGACAAAACTTGCACAGTAACATTTCAAGTCCCTCAGTTTGCAACTACTTTCGATCAAATTGCTTCTGCTGGAGAAGAGGTTGAGGCGATTTGGGGTGCTGCATCATTCAATAATACAATGAATGTCATATACAAATTAAGAGGATTATAATGGATCAAGCTATAAAAAAACGAATTACTCGTATTATTGGGCCAGTGCCAGATAATGCCTTTCATGATTTGGGGGATAGTCATATCATTGTAAAGCCAAATTCATTTTCAGAATCTGGTATTCTAATTGATCAAAAAGTCTTACAGCCAATTACATATGGCAAGTATGGCGTTATTCCTGTTTCTATGACGTATGGGCTGACATTAGAGCAGATTAATTCAGTCTTAGAGAATTGCCTTGCAGAAGCAGAGGTATTAGAAACACTATTTAGAACTCCGAAACTTTCACAAAAAATAGCAACGGAAATAACAGAAGAACTGGCTCTTTGCTTTCAAAGTTTGAGACATCCAGATGACAAAGGCTTACATGTAATCATAAAAAGACTACCCCTTAAAAATCGATCTATGTACAAAAAAATAATCAAAATATTACTGAATGTTAAGGATTACGATGTAATGAGTCAATTGGTTGCATTTTTATCTCCAATGCATTCTTCAAAAGCGAAGTTTGGCATTGCGTTTTTAGAAAAAAATCAAGAAGAACTGATTGAAGAAGCAAGAAAGTCGTTTGTTCCGTATCTTACAAAATCAACATATGAACAAGACCATTTTGGAATTGGAAAAATGGAGCAAGATGATTTGATGCTCTTGGGGGCTGATTACGATATCAAAGCATCTCAGATTTCATATTCACCATTATATCAAGGTGGCATTGACACATTGCCCGACCGAATGGGTGTCCAGTTTAAAGACGAAGAAGCGCCTCTTGATCCCAAAAAGAAGAAGAGATTGTTTGAAAAGGCTTCTAAAATTATGAGATATTTAGAGAAAAATGATGATGAATCTGTTCTCAAAGTCTTTGGTGGTTTGGTTTCAAAGTTAAATCTAAGACACGATGGGATTGATTATAATCGCTTGATTTTAATGCCCTCAGAAATTGACGTGAAGGTACCTTTTATTGTACCAGTAATTGTGGATAACGATCATGGCAATACAATCACAGCATCTTACAAGCCAATTGATGCCCTTAACTTGATTGTTGAAAAGATGCCTCCAGATGTACGTGGAAGTAAAAATAGTGACAAGCCTTTTCCGTTCGGCGCAAGTTCTCCCTTAGCAAGACCAAAAAGAGTAAAATCTGAGATTACATAAAAGCCATAGAAGAATATTTTTTTTGAAATAATGCTTTTTGTATTATTTTTCTATATCTTAAAAATAAAGAGGTTTTTTATGGCTAAGCGAAAGCGGAAGTTATCTGGATTTAGCAATCCAGAATTAATCACAGAAGCAATGGATAATGGCGTTATTATCCGGCTTGATCCATTGGAATATCCAATCTTTATGCTTCCGGGTGGCTTTGCTCGAAATGAGGAAGAAAAGCAATTGCTGGGAAGTGCTGCTTTTAGTCCTTCACTTTTTATGAAGCAAAACAAATTGAAGCAAAAAGCAAGAAAGGGAAGCTTCAATTACAATCCAGAGCTGTTTATGAAACAGAATAAATTAGCGGTAAAGCCAAGAAAGGCAGAAATCCGTAGAGAGCTTAAAAACGGCATCAAAAACATGGCATTAACACTTGCTCTCTTGACGCATGATTATGCCACAGATGGCAATACTGACTATATTATGGGTCCATCAAAACGCGAGGCTTCATCTTTTTATACAGCGTGGAAGAAGAAGCACGAAAAAGCACTTGAAAAATGTGCAGATATAAACGAAAAAGATGCCTTTTTGGTTCGAGCCTATGCTCGGTCTATTCAAGATTTGGCTCCGTATGTTTCAGATTTAAGTAAACTCTACAAGAAAAATAAAAAATCGATTGATTCAGCGGCAAGCATAAAGCCTGCGAGTTTCAAAAGTAAGAGCGCAAAGAAAGCTGGAAAATCAAGTGGTTCTTCCAAAAAAACTCGATTGACTGCAAAGCAGGTCGAATATCAAGCACGAAAGTACAACAAAGGTGATAAGCGTGGAAAGTTTTCCAAACTGAAGTCCAAACTTGGAAAGAGCAATGCTGATCGCATTATTGCAAAAGCCCAGAAGATATCAAAGAAATAGGATTGATGATGACTAAAAGCGTAAAAAGATTGATCGCAAAGCAGGTCGAATATCAAGCACGAAAGTACAACAAGGGTGATAAGCGAGGAAAGTATTCCAAGCTGAAATCCAAACTTGGAAAGGGCAATGCTGATCGGATTATTGCAAAAGCAAAAAAGATGATTGCAAAGAAATCGCCTTCTGCAAAACCATCAACGCAAAAAAAGAAAGCGTCTTCTTCGTCAAAAACCATTACTTTTACACCGAAAATTATTCCTTTTTCTGCCGAGAATTGGGATCTCGACAAAGCCAATAAAATAAAAGGCGTTAAGATTAAAACGCAAAAAGAGTCTGGTGATGAGTGGGGTTTTTTACCGGAATATGGAAAACAAAAATGTTTTGATTCATTTCCAGTTGTTGTAAATATCGCTGGAAAGCGATGGGAGATTGCCTTTACTCCAGAAATTATCCTTGGTGACCATCCTTTTATTGATGATGATAAATGGAATAAATCGAAAAGAAAAATAACATTCACACCAACAAAAAAAGCTTTATCAAAGACAAGCACAAGCACAAAAAGAAATCCATTCATCGCTATGTTTGGTCAGCACAATAGTGTTCAAAATAAAGGTCACTTGTTTCCTGTTGATGCAAAAGGCAAGATCACACCACACTTGATGACTGTTGAGTCAAATTGGGGAGATTATGGTAATGAAGTGTATTTCTTGGGATTAGACAGTAAAAATAATCCTAGTTTGTTGTTTTTTGAAGCATCATGTTGTTAGGGCTATTACTCGGAAAAATGGAAAAGGATTGATGATGACTAAAAGCGTAAAAAGATTGATCGCAAAGCAGGTCGAATATCAAGCACGAAAGTACAACAAGGGTGATAAGCGAGGAAAGTATTCCAAGCTGAAATCCAAACTTGGAAAGGGCAATGCTGATCGGATTATTGCAAAAGCAAAAAAGATGATTGCAAAGAAATCGCCTTCTGCAAAACCATCAACGCAAAAAAAGAAAGCGTCTTCTTCGTCAAAAACCATTACTTTTACACCGAAAATTATTCCTTTTTCTGCCGAGAATTGGGATCTCGACAAAGCCAATAAAATAAAAGGCGTTAAGATTAAAACGCAAAAAGAGTCTGGTGATGAGTGGGGTTTTTTACCGGAATATGGAAAACAAAAATGTTTTGATTCATTTCCAGTTGTTGTAAATATCGCTGGAAAGCGATGGGAGATTGCCTTTACTCCAGAAATTATCCTTGGTGACCATCCTTTTATTGATGATGATAAATGGAATAAATCGAAAAGAAAAATAACATTCACACCAACAAAAAAAGCTTTATCAAAGACAAGCACAAGCACAAAAAGAAATCCATTCATCGCTATGTTTGGTCAGCACAAGAGTTTTCAAAATGAAGGTCACTTGTTTCCTGTTGATGCAAAAGGCAAGATCACACCGCATTTAATGACTGTTGAGTCAGATTGGGGAGATTATGGTAATGAAGTGTATTTCTTAGGATTAGACAGTAAAAATAATCCTAGTTTGTTGTTTTTTGAAGCATCATGTGCTTGAAAATGATTCCTATGTTTGTCTATCGTAGATGTATTATAATTAAGAGGATATAAATATGATTGATATTAAGAAATCCAAAGGTTTAATCATAACTGGAAGTATTTTATTGGGTATTGGTGCTATAACGAAGTATCGAGCATCTAAGAAAGGATCTTCAAATAATTTAGATGCGAAGCCTGTCAATACTAAAAGTTTCCAGTATAAGTTACCTTTGCTTCCTTATGATTTTAAAGCATTGGAGCCTATGATATCTGCTGAGGCAATGAGTATTCATCATGATAAGCATGAGGCTTCTTATATCAAAGGTATGAACAGTGGATTTGCTTCTCTAGATAGAGTGAGGAAGAAAGGCTATTCAGTAGAGGCAAGGCAAGGTATGCGTCACTCTATAGGAAAGAATAATGCTTTTAATGTTTCTGGTGCGATTTTACATGAATTGTTCTGGAGGAATATAAATGGAAAAGGGACAAAACCTTCTGTGGATTTTTTAGATCAGATAAAACGTGATTTTGGTTCTTTTAATATGTTTATGCAAGAGTTTTTTGATGTTACTAAAAATATTAAAGGTTCAGGTTGGGGATCTCTTGTATATTCTCCTGAATTATGCAAATTAATTGTTCTACCTATTCAGAATCATGAGGACAATTGGATTCCTAATTCCGAAGTTTTATTGGTTATAGATGTATGGGAACACGCTTATTATTTAGATTATCAAAATAAGCGTGGAGATTATCTTAAAAAGATAATGCATGATATAAATTGGAATACTGTTTCATCTCGATATGCTCAAGCAGTAAAAAAAGAAACACCAATTAACTTTAAATAGAAAGGGCAACTAAATCCAGTTGTCAAAGGCAAAGCTACCGCATCTAATGACGATCAATGCAGGCTGATAACAATCCTAGCCTACTACTTTTTGAAGATTCATTTGAATAGAAATCCATATCTAAACTGACAAACTCATAGCAAAACAAAAAAAAAGATCATTCTGCTATGGGTTTTTTATAATATTTTCGGTAGCTTAAATCTGAAACTATTACACACTAACAATGGAGCCTATGATGGCTAAAAGCGCAAAACGTGTCGCCCAAGGCAAAAAAATGGCACGTCAAAACGAATCAAAAGCAAAAGCAGAGTTCAAGAAGTCGAATTCAAAATGGACAAAATGGGCGAAAGCTTGGTTTAAAACCAAACGCAAGACCAGAAATGGAAAGAATGTTTATTCTCAATTTATGATAGCGGTCTCAAATGCATCTGGTGAATCTCGCGGAATGGCTGTTCTTCTTTGGAGCAAGTTTGGTCAAGAGTATTGGTCAGACAAGAAAAGAGAAGAAATGTCTGGTGGCAAGAAGAAGCGTTCAAGCAAGAAAGCTTCAAGCAAGAAAGCTTCAAGCAAGAAAGCTTCAAGCAAGAAAGCTTCAAGCAAGAAAGCTTCAAGCAAGAAAGCTTCATCTGCAAAGAAGCACAAGAAATTGTCTGCTGCTGATATCAAGAAAAAAGCTGGAACATATAACCGAAGTAAAGTTGCTGGAAAATATGGCAAGTTGATGGGGAAATATGGGAAAGATAATGCGCAGAAAATTTCAGCAAAAGCAAAGAAGTTGAAAGCGTCTAAATGAGTTCAAATGCGTTGCATCAGGATTTTCTCATTGTAAAGAAAATCGTTCAAGAAGGATTGCGTGGGAATCCTGATGCAAAGCATTTTATATCACAAGCACAGCAGGGTTTGGTATTAATCGCTATTTATGAAAATAATGCAAACAATATCGAGAAGATATCAAATCAGCTGGCTCTTGATGGAAAACAAAAACTGGCTCTTGATGGAAAGCAGATTGCCAATCGATTGATCGCTAATGCGAAGATTCTTCGATATGAAATTGCAAGCTCGGTTCGCTTGGCTTGGAATGGAAAGGGTGAAACCCCAATTCCAGAAACAGATGGTGTCGTATCTTCTTTTGATATTGTAAAATCAGCGTTTCCTTTGCGATCTTCTGCTACAGAAATCTCTGATGCTTATCGTGATTTATCTCGTTTTTTCTTAAAGAATAAAGGATCAACAAGAGATAAAAGTGAAAAACAGATAATATTCACAGCAAAAAATTACACTCCAATTCCAAATAAAATGGTTAAAAAAGAGATTCTTATGTATCTTAATATAAAAGAAAATCCAACCGCATCATTTTTAATGAGCTGGTTTAAAATCAGGATAAAGCAAAATGGGTAGAATTAGAACAATTAATACGAGACAAAGATGTGGAAATTCTCCTCCATCTTATTATCCTCCTGTTTATAGATCTGGTGTGCTTCTCCCTAGTGGTTCTTTTAATCAGCAAAAAAAATGGCAACTACTCAAGAAATGGAAGGCAAAACCGAAAGGAGAGCGAGGCGGACTGCTCAAGAAATGGAAATCAAAGCCGAAAGGAGAACGGGGCGGACTTGTTGCTCGGATTAAAGCAGGCGTTGCGAGGCGAAAAGCCAGAAGAGCCTTGCGAAGAGGTGGTGACGAACGAGTCGCTGCAAAAGCTGGTCTTAAAGCATCAATGGCTTCCAGTCAAAACTCACAATCAAATGATAACATGCAGTCCGTTGTTAAAGATGGTTCTGGTGGTTATCAATATAAGCAATTTGCAAATGGAAACCTTCAGATCATGAGATCCCCCCAAGGTGGTGTCGGAACTATGATTAATACTAGCAGTCCACACTGGCAAGGTATTACGAATGAAATTGGCCCATTCGCAATTCAATCAAATGCTCAAAATGCAATAAATTCTTCACAATCAAATGATCAAAATGCAATAAATTTGCTTGGCTCTCCAGTCATTAAAAGAGCTTGGGTATCAGCATCAGAGATTGTAAGACAACAAGACTTATTACTACAAAGCCCTCCTCCACAAAGAACGAATGTTTTTTCATCACAAGCAAAGGTTGAAAGCAGTGTTTTTCAGCCAATCGCAAGTAATATGATGGAAGTCTCGAATGCAAACAATCAAGATAAAAAATTGGCATTTTTGGAGAGTAAAAACAAAACTCTTATCTATGGTGGTCTTGCTCTAGCAGGTGTTGTATTGACAGGTGGAGTCGTTTGGGCAGTTAAAAGTAAAAAAGCCAGTGTATCAGCATCTGGTTCTGAAAATTATTATTATTAATTAAGGAGTACAATCATGTCAAAAAGAAGAGATTTAGATTTTTTACTAGGAAGTTCTAGCCGTGACTTAGACAGCTTGCTCGATGATACTAGTGGCAGTTTAAATGATTTATTAGATAACGAAGAAGAAAGCTCAAGTTCTGAAGAAGAAAGCTTTGAAGAAGAAAGTTCTGAAGAAGATGAGCTAGATATTCTTCTTGGCATGGACGATTTTTTTACAAACGAGGAAGATATTGTGCTATCAAACCGTGAAACGATTGAAGACTCTTCTCAGGACGAGCTTGAAGAATTACTTGCTGAATCTCAAGAAGATATGATAAATAACGTTGAAGGTATTCTAGAAGAATTTAGTGGTGGCTGTACGACTGAAGCTTTTGGTCTCGATGATGAAATGAACGAGATTGAAGAGTTAGAATACGAGCTTGATGAGATGGGTGAAGACGTTTTTGGTGGTAAGTGGAAAAATAAGCGTAAAGCTAATAAAGCAAAGCGTAAAGGAAAGCGAAAAGTTAAAAAGACAATTCGTAAAGCAAACCAAAAAGGCCGTCGTGAGGCAGTCTCTGATTTCCTCGATCACACTCCAGCAGGCGCTGCTATTGATAAATCAAAAGCCAGACAAGCAAAGCGTAAAGCCAATAGAGGGGCCAGACAAGAAGACCGTAAAGATAAAAGACAAGTCAGACAAGCAGGTCGTCAGGAAAACAGAGCAGGAAGACGTGAGGCAGCCTCTGATTTTCTTGATCACACTCCAGCAGGCGCTGCTATTGATAAATCAAGATCCAAACGAGCAGAGCGTAAAGAAAATCGACAAGCCCGACAAGCAGGTCGCAAGGATAACAGACAAGCCAGACAAGCAGGTCGTCAGGAAAACCGATCGGGAAGACGTGATGCAGCATCTGATTTTGTTGATAATTCACCAGCCCTTGCTCGTGCAAGAGCGAAACAAGCAGAGCGTAAGGAGAACCGAGAAGGAAGACATGAAGCAGTCTCTGACTTTGTTGATCACACAGCCTTTGGTGCTGTTTTGAAGTTTGTGGCTGGTGGTGCCTTGTTAAAGAGAGGGAAAGCTCGTCGACTAAAAAGACGCTACCTTCGATTGCTAAAAGGCTTGAAAAATTCATGTCTTGAATTTCGTAAGATTCGTACAGGATTTAAGCACAGAAACTTGGCGGCTTTTAATGGTGATGCTGTTTTGCTTGGGGAAAAACCATTTGAGCTTATGACGACAGCGATTGTGTCAGATTGGGATGGAATGATGGGTGCAACAGGCATTTTGCTTGCGCCTACAGTTATTGCTGCTCGAAGACTGAACAAAAGAAGAATTGCACGTAATCCGAAAGAACGACATGTAATTAAGGCTGCTAAAGTTTGTGATCGAAAATATCGCAGACTCACTCGTATTTGGCAAAAGTTAAATGCCCTTGGAAAAGCACAAGGACTCCCGTCTCCACGTCAAGCTCTTTCCTCTTCCCTTTCTTGGCTGAAGCCAATTGTTCGGGATGCAAGCAAAATTGTAAGATTGAATAAAGTTGAAAAACAAGAAATAAAAGAAGTCCGAAGATCCTCTCAAAGAGTTCAGAGATTGTTCAGAAAAGAAGAAAGAGAGAACCGCAAAGAGGAACGGATAGCACTACGTTTGGAGAAAAAAGCAGAACAGAATAGCAATTTGGCTCTTTCTGCAGAAGCAAAGCGTATTGGGACTGAAAAGTACAATGCGATGAAAGCAAAGGGTGCTTATGTGTATCCAGCGGACTTGACGCAGTTGATTAAATCTGAATTGTACTTGCTACGAAAGAAGAATAAGTCAGTGGTTCAGCCAGCCATTAAAAGACCTGTTCGGCCATCAGCAATTCGTCTTTCAGCAGAACAGCGAAGACGCATTAGAGAGCAAAGAAAGCGTGAAATGCTTGCTTCCAAGCCAGTGGTTAGAAGACCTAGAGTTCAAAGACATCCTCGTCGAAGTCGAAATCCTTTGTATGCTTCCAGACCAGTGGTTAGAAGACCTAGAGTTCAAAGATATCCTCGTCCAAGTCGAAATCCTTTGTATGCTTCCAAGCCAGTGGTTAGAAGACCTAGAGTTCAAAGATATCCTCGTCCAAGTCGAAATCCTTTGTATGCTTCCAAGCCAGTGGTTAGAAGACCTAGAGTTCAAAGATATCCTCGTCCAAGTCGAAATCCTTTGAATGCTTCCAGACCAGTGGTTAGAAGACCAGCAATTAAAAGAGAGGTTCGACCATCAAGAATTCCTCTTACTCTAAGAGAACGAAAAAACATTAGAGACCAGAAAAAGAGTGATAGACTTGCTTTTATGCAGAAAGATGTTCGACCATTGGTTGGAAAACCAGTATTTGTGAAGCCAACAAGATCTTTGCGCTCAAAGGATAACCAAGCAAATAAAAAAATGGAAATCTCAAAATTGCAAAATGAAAGACGAAAGATACAAGCGGCAATCGTTCGACATCAAAAATTGCTTGATAAGGCAACTGTGAGCTTGAAAAATGCAAAAATGAGAAATTTACCAAAAAACATTATACAATCTAATTTTGTTAAAACACAAAATTACACTAAGATTGTTTCAAATTTAAAAGCTGATATGAGAGAAGTTAGACAAAAACTCAGAAAGCTTGGTGCTAGATAAGGAGCCACAAATGTCAGATGAATTTACAGCAAAACCCAGTTTAATTTCAGCGATGTTCGCAAATCCACTCAAAACGCTTCTTGTTTTAACAGGGGTGTATGCGACTGGAGCTGTCATTGGTAAGAAAAAATCAGTACGAGTAACAAAAGACGTTGCAAGTAGAATTAGCACTGGTATTTCAACTGGAATCGATTTCACAAAATCTAAATTAGAAGAACGAAAAGGATCTCAAAATGTTATCGAAGCATCTGAACTCCATAATCTTCTAGGATATGATCGATGAGCACAAAAAGAGCGCATATCTTAATTGATTCTGTTTTTGAAGAAACGATTGGTTCTGACCAGTTTGGTGGGGTTTTTTCAAGCCTCCTCCCTGCTTTGAAAAAATCTGCAAAATCAGTTGGAACATTTGTCAAGGCAAATCCAGATATGATGACAGAAGCCATCTCTGCTGCTGTTACTGTGGCTGCTACATCAAAAGCCAATGGTCAAATGGAGCAAGATGCTTCACAGAGTCTGGGAAGGTCTTTAACCGGGCAAGGGCTGACAACCGCTGAAGCGATGGGCTACATTGGGGAGTATCGCCAGATGGTCGGAGCGATGCAGACGCAATTGACAGCAAAAGGGGTGGTTACAAATGAATCGCAAGCTGAAATGATTCGTAATGCCTTGGCAGATGAATTGTATTCAAAGCCATTTACATCAAACTTGAAAAAAGCAACGTTGATTTATATCATAAATAAAATCGATCAAAAGCTTTATGCGGCAGCGCAATGATTAAATTAGGCTTGTTACTCTCAGGACTCGCTCTTCCTCTCCTTAAAAAAGAAGGGAGTCAATCAAATAATTTCGATTTTTCTGAGATCAAATCAACGTTACGAATTTTTGTGATTGGACAATGGAATATAGTCGAGAATGGAAATTTATGTCAAATAATTAGTGACTTTTCTAATAAGTTTTTCAGTAAAGATATCATTGAATTGTCGTATGAGAGTTCTTGGGATTGTGTTGGAACGCTCTCTCTCTCCCTTTCAAGCGAAGATGTAATTGAAATATTACGTAAGAATGAGATTGAGATGGAATTTGAAGTCCATGACACAGAAGAGCTTTCATTTCTTACTGGAAAAAGCTATCCGAGTGGTTATTTTACAGAAAATCGATCAGAGTTTTTATTGGGATACAAAAGTGGAAAAGATCATGGGCTTCTTTTTAGCTTAGAATTCATATAAGAAACTCTATGCCTCTATTATTTCGCAAAACAACTTGGACTTCATTCCAATATAACTTTGTGGGGAACAGATATGAATAAAAGAATGCATGAGCAAAGAGAAAACACTTCTAGGGGTTTTTCCAATATTTTTGGTTAAAAAAACTCATACATTCATATGTTTTGTAATTACTCTCATGTAAAAATACAATAAATATGGAAAA
>Ga0307488_10001478_pt1 | contig 19572 bp, 17 predicted proteins | sample SB02metaG_FD_202248 | JGI IMG/M metagenome (GOLD analysis project Ga0307488, IMG submission 202248) | Sea-ice brine microbial communities from Beaufort Sea near Barrow, Alaska, United States - SB 0.2 | ecosystem: Environmental > Aquatic > Marine > Coastal | place: USA: Alaska | collected... | reverse complement strand
GAGGTCGCACGGAGCCACAGAGAACACAGAGGTTTGCGGGATTGGGTGGATTTTGCGGGAAGCCCATCGAGAATGTATTCAACCAGAGTGGGAGATGCGTCATTTTGTCTGAATTTCGGATAATTTCCTGAACATCAACATTTAGCAGAGATCTGTGACGCCTTTGCAGACACCTGCGTGGCCTTTGCAGCAACCTGCGTGCCCTTTGCAGCCCCGTAACGCGCTCGCAACGACTCGAATTGACGATAATCGCAAGGTCAGGCGGGATTGCCCAGTCAGGCTGCTGCCTGCCTTCGAACCACCGCGGTTTCACGAACCAACTGCAATCGTTGACTGGTGACACCGCTTTTTACCCCTCTATGGATTTGTAAAACCGAAATGCTTACTTCATTCCCTCAAACCGCTGGGCGATGAGATCTTTTGGCGTGGCGTCGCCGACTTTTTCCAGGCTGGAATCGATCCAACGCTGCTCGAGCTGGTTCTTGGTCGGGCGATCGTGCTCGAGGAACACTCCGAAACGGCCAGGAAACTCTTCGCAAGCAATCGCGTAGGCGTCGGACTTGTTGGTCACATCATGACGAGCTTCGTCTTCAGGAGTGTCGTCCCACTGTTTCTCTTCAATGAGATTGAACTCGCCCCCTTTACGCGGATTTCCCTCATCGAATGCGCCTGGATAGAAAATGATACACTCGGAAAGGACTTCGACGACGCTGAAACCAGGATGCTCAATCGCGCGCTGGAACACTTCCATCATGTGCTTCACTTGAGTCGCATGGGTCCGCGCCACGAAGGTCGCGGGTGCAAAGAAGGCAGTGGTAGCAGCTGAAAAACAGAAAAAGAAACCGGTCACTGAGAAATACAAAGCAAGAGAAGGGCTGGATTTTCCTGCGACGAGCACGGGGCGGCGTTTGGCATTCGCGAAGTGGTTGGGCAGTGAAGCGAACCCGCTGACGGCGCGCGTGGCGATGAATCACATTTGGTTGCGGCATTTTGGTCAGGCGATTGTCCCGACGGTGGCTGAGTTCGGAGCGAACGGGCGGGCGCCGACCCATCCGGCTTTGTTGGATTGGTTGGCGGCGGAGTTCATGTCCCGTGGATGGAGCATGAAGGCGATGCATCGATTGATTGTGACGAGTGCAGCCTACCGGATGAGCGGCACGTCTGAGGAGACAAATTTCGCCAAAGACCCGGATAATATTTATTTCTGGCGCATGCCGTCTCGTCGGATGGAGGGCGAGATCGTTCGTGATAATCTACTATGGATCGCGGGTCGGATGGATTCGAAAATGGGGGGGCCTGATATTGATCATACTACGGCTCAGGATTCTCAGCGGCGTAGTATTTATCTCCGTCACGGACGGGAAAAGCTGGTCGAGTTCATCCAGATTTTTGACGGACCGAAAGTGAGCGAATGTTACAGCCGGGAGGAGAGTGTTCAGCCCCATCAGGCATTGGCAATGGCGAACAGTAAGCTGACTAATCTGGCGGCACAAAGCGTGTCGGAGAGATTAAGCGGGCAGGCGGGGGCAGATTTGGCGGCTTTTGTTGAGCAGGCGTTTATGACGGTGTTAGGGAAAGCACCAAAAGCGGATGAGAAAAAGCTGTGTTTGGAATTTCTGGAGAGCGGCGACATTGATCGGAAAAAAGAACGTCTGGTTTCCGTGTTGTTTAACCACAATGATTTTGTGACGGTTCGGTAAAATTTTAAAGGCGCACTGATGATGAATCTTGGACACGGAATGAATCGAAGAACCTTTTTAGGGGACACCGGCATGGGGTTCACGGGGATGGCTCTGGCTGCAATGACGTTTAAAAATGGTAAGGCGCAGGCGCCCTCACCGGGCAGTGAATCTCATTTTCCGGCGAAGGCGAAATCGGTGATCTGGATCTTTAATATTGGAGGCGTCAGTCATCTCGAAAGTTTCGATCCCAAGCCGGCGTTGAATCAATACGCAGGAAAAACGATCAGCGAAACGCCCTACGCGGATAGCGTTTTAAATAAGGACAAGATCAATGAGATCCTGCTCGATCCCTCGAAGCAGAAGCGTGAGGTTTTGCAAACCATCCTGCCGTTACAGACGGGCTACAAGCGCTACGGTAAAAGTGGGCTTGAGGTCAGTGATTGGTTTCCGCACATGGGTTCCTGTGCGGATGACATCAGCGTGCTTCGCGGCATGTGGACGATTGATAACAACCACGGAGCTCAACTGACTTTTCACACCGGGCGGAAAATTACCGAGGGCGCGTTTCCGACGATTGGTTCGTGGGCGAGTTACGGTTTGGGATCGGTGAATGAAAATCTGCCGGAGTTTGTAGTGCTGGGAAAAATTTAGTGCTGATTGCTGTGGCGCGGCTTGGACACATGGTTCGGCGTATTTGGGACCGGAGTATGCGGGCGTGCGATTGAAGGTCGATCCGAAATCTCCGATTTCATTTGTACGGCCGGATGATGCAAAAATGACGATGGAAGAGCAGCGGGAGAATTTTGGATTGCTCGGGAAGCTCAATCGAATTTCGGGGATTGAATATCCGAACGACAAAAACCTCAGGGCGCGGATCAAGAGTTATGAACTGGCCTACGAAATGCAGTCTTCTGTGCCTGAGGTGATGGGGCTGGATAACGAGCCTAAACATGTGCGCGAAATGTATGGGATTGATGGCAAAGAAACGAAGGCGTTTGGAGAGAAATGTTTAGCTGCCCGGCGGTTGGTCGAGCGTGGTGTGCGTTTTGTTCAAATATTTCACGGGTATCGGGGAAACGCAGGCGCCTGGGATTCCCATCGGGATATTAAGAGACTTCACAGCGGTCTGGCGAAAGAAGTGGATCAACCCGTGGCCGGCTTAATCAAAGATCTCAAGCAACGCGGAATGCTCGACGACACGATGATCGTCTGGGGAACCGAATTTGGACGCACTCCGGGAGGGCAGGGAAGCAAGGGAGCCAAAATCACGGGCCGGGATCATCATCCGCACGGGTTTTCCGTAGTAATGGCCGGTGGAGGTTTGAAGAAAGGCTACGTGGAAGGCGCCACCGACGAATTGGGATTTCATGCCGTCGAGGGGCGTCACTATGTGACGGATATTAACGCAACAGTTATGAGCCAAATGGGGCTGGATCCAAGGCGTTTGGAAGTGCCGGGAAGAAAGCGTCTCGATCGAGATTTTGGAGAAGTGATAAGCAATATCGTTGCGTAAAAATTTTCGATATTCGCCAGCTCTCGTTCGAATCCATTGGAGTTGAATTATTGATCATTTATTCCCTGAAGTCGCCATTCACGAGTGGCCTGGTTCATCGTATGCTCCGTGGATGAAACTGAGTCAAAATCGATTCTTCGACCTCGAGGATGAATTACTGCACGCAGCCTTTCACGTCGCTGCTTTTCTGATGGCAATTGTTTCTGCCAACGCAGACATCCCCGGGAAGTTGGCTTCTCTCATCGATCAGTCGTGTTTCGAGTGCCACGATCAGGACAGCGCGAAGGGCGATCTTGATCTTACTGCGCTGACGTTTGACCTCAAGGATCAAGCTATCCGAGAGCGATGGATTCTTATTCATGACCGTGTCAGTAAGGGGGAAATGCCGCCCAAAGCGGAAGACGTAGCTAAGGAGCAGCGTGCAGCGTTTGTGAACGCTCTCGCCGCTTCGATCTATGACGCTGATCACGCGGAAGTAATCGCCGACGGCCGGGGACCGTTGCGCCGATTGAATCGCGATGAGTATGAACATAACCTCCGCGATGTGCTGCAGCTCCCGAACCTCGACATTCGCGACATGCTGCCGGAGGACCGCGAGGGCCACCATTTCAACAAGACCACGGAGACTCTCGACATGTCGAGGGTCCAGCTTACCGCCTATCTCGATGCTGCCGAGGCCGCTCTGCGTCAGGCGATTGTGAGCGAATCGAAACCACCACGGGTGACGAAGTTTCGGGCAGTCGGTACGGCTTTGTTTCCATCGAACACCACCTTCGGCGGACGCGAGGCGATGTTTTTTGCGAAGCACAACGAGGCGGTAACTTTCGACAAAAAGACCCCGAAGGAAGATGTCGCAGCGGCGGCCACGGACGATCAACTTGAACTCGCGCTGTTTCGCTCCGCGCACTGGCCCTACTATGGTTATCCGAAGGGCTTCGTCGCCAAAATGCCAGGTGAATACCAAGTGCGTTTTTCCGCGCGGGCGGTCTTGCAGCAATCTGGGCATTCGCTCACCCCGGCGAAGCAGCCTGTGCCGATGACGTTTCGGGCACGCAAGCCTTCCGGTCCCGACGTGTCCGGTGACGTGAGAGCAACAGGTGGCATCATGGACATCCAACTCGATGTTGCTGTCTATGAAACCACGGTGCGACTGCTACCCAGCGAAACGGTTGAATACAGTTTGCTTGGCCTGCCCGTGCCGCTCGCACGCAACGTCAACGGTGGCCCTCCGACTTACCGCTACCCGCCATTCCCCGAAGGCGGACAGCCGGGCGTCGCGTTTCAGTGGCTGGAAATCGAAGGCCCGCTCGCGCCGGAAACGTGGCCTCCCTCATCGCATCGCGTGCTGTTCGATGATCTCGGCATCGAACCCACATCCACGCAACCTGAGAAGGACGCAAAAAGATTGCTGAGACGTTTTGTGAATCTTGCAGCGCGCGAACCATTGCCGGATGAGGCGATGCAAAAATTCGAGGAGCTCATCCTCACGCGTCTCGCCCGCGACGCTCCTTTCGCCGATGCAATGCTCGCGGGCTACAAAGCTTTCCTCTGTTCCAGTCATTTTCTCTACCTGCACGAGCCGGAAGATGCAGACGATTACTTTGCGATTGCATCACGGCTCTCGCATTTTCTCACCAACACCCGGCCCGATGCCCGGCTGACGGAACTCGCCCGAAACAAGCAACTCCGCGATGCGACCACCCTGCGGTCTGAGGCCGAGCGCCTCATCGCTGGAGATGACTTTTCTCGTATGGTGGAGAACTTCACCGACTACTGGCTCAATCTCCGTCACGTCCGCCGCGACGAGCCAGACATTCGTCTCTATCCCGAGTATCGCTTCGACGACTACCTTATTGAAAGTATAGACAGAGAGACGCGCGCCTTTTTCACCGCGATGGTGCACGACAATCTGCCTGCCAGCGTGCTCGTCGATGCTGATTTCATATTCGCCAACGACCGCCTCGCGCAGCAATACGGCCTTCCTCCGCTGAGCGGCTCCACGATGCGCAAGGTCACCTTGCCAGAGGACAGTCCGCTCGGAGGGCTCCTGACGCAGTCCGCCATTTTGAAAGTAACCGCCAATGGCACGACGACCTCTCCCGTGGTGCGTGGCGCCTGGATCATGGAACGATTGATGGGGGATGCACCGCCGCCGCCACCCTCGAACGTCCCCGCCGTGGAGCCGGACATTCGGGGCGCAAAAACGATTCGCGATCTTCTGGCACTCCATACCAAGTCGAAATCATGTGCTGCGTGCCACGCCAGGTTTGATCCCGTTGGGCTGGCACTGGAAAACTTCGACATCCTCGGCGGCTGGCGCACCCGCTATCGAGGCATGGAAGAGGGCGAGAAGGTCACGGGAATCGACCGAGCTGGGCATGACTTCGCTTACACCTTGGCGTCCAATGTCGATGCCAGTGGTAAGTTGCTCGATGGAACGAGTTTCCAAAACATTCGCGATCTCAAATCCGTTCTCGCAGCCAATCCGCGCCAACTCGCCCGCAATCTTCTTCACCAGTTCACCCTCTACGCCACCGGTACACCAGTGCGTTTCTCCGACCGTCCCGAAATAGAGGCTATGCTCGACGCTTGCGCTGGCGAAGACTATCGCGTGCGCGACCTGATCGTCGCACTGGTGCAAAGCAAGATCTTCCTTGGGCAAGCCGGATGCCAATAACGCCATGAACATCCCACACATTTCCACCTCATCATCCGGCCGCATTCAGCGCCGCCGCTTTCTGCGAGGCATCGGCGTCACCCTCGGGCTGCCGCTGCTGGAATGCATGACCCCCGTGTTTGCCCGCGCGGCTCGATCACAGCCACATCCGCCGCAGCGGATGCTGCTCATCTCCAACAACCTCGGCGTGCTGCCGAAGCCGTTCTTCCCGCTGGGCGCGGGTCGCGACTACGAACTCTCACCCTACCTCTCTGTGTTGAAGGATTTTCGGAACGACTTTACTGTCTTTAGCGGACTCTCGCATCCCGACGTGGTCGGCGGGCACAGCACGGAGAATTGTTTCCTCACCGCGGCGCGAGGCCCGACCAAGAGCGGTTTTCGAAATAGCATTTCACTTGATCAATTTGCCGCCGAAAACCTTGGGCAGGACACCCGTTTTCCCACACTGAACCTCGGCGTGAACATCGACAAAGCGAACCGTAGCCTCTCCTGGACACGCGACGGCGTTCTCTTGCCCGCTGAGGACAGCGCGCCCGCATTGTTTCGGAAAATGTTTGTCCAGGGCGATGCCGCGTCTGTGCAAAAGCAGCTCCACCGCCTCGAAGAGCGCGGCAGTATCCTCGACACCCTGCTCGACGATGCGAAACAGTTCAGTCGCGGCCTCGGCACGGATGACAAACAGCGGCTTGATCAATACTTCACCTCCGTGCGTGAAGTAGAAGAGCGACTCCACACCGCTCGCGAGTGGGAATTGAAACCCAAGCCCGCGACTACGCACGCGGCCCCCGAGGACATTCAGGACAAGAAGCTCTTTTTCCAGAAATTCGAGCTGATGCTCTCGATGGCCCAGCTTGCACTCGAGTCCGACTCCACCCACATCGTCACGCTCATGGTCGATGCCTTTGCCACCCCTTCGTTCCGACTGCACGAGAATCAAAACACCACCGACGGCTACCACAGTCTCAGCCACCACGGCCAGGCCGTCGAAAAAGTAAAGCAGCTCGAAGACGCCGATCACCAGCAGATGCAGCTGTTACACAAGCTCCTGCAAAACCTCGCCGACAAACTCGACGGCGAGCAGCGCCTACTCGACCGCACCATGATTCTCTACGGCAGCAACATGGGCGACTCAAACACCCACGACAACAGCAACCTCCCCATCCTCCTCGCCGGCGGCGGCTTCAAACACGGCCAGCACATCGCCTTCAAACCCGACGACAACCAACCGCTCTGCAATCTTTACGTCACTATGCTGCAGCGGTTGGGTATCGAAGCCGTTGCCTTTGGCAGCAGCACCGACGCATTGAACGAGATAGCAGAATAAAACACTCACTCATGGCTCGTCATCGTTTTACCTGACGAACCTTTCTATGCGATTGGGGGCGAGCTGTCGGAAATGGACTTGGTGGCCATTGATGACATCCTCAAAAAGCAGGCAGAAAACGAGTGTCGGATTGTCGATACCATTGCGGCGGTCTTCGACGGCCCCTTGATTCGCGCCGAATAATCGGCATTCTTGAATGCATTTTGGGATTCGATCCAGCCTCTTCGATTTTTCGCTAAGCGTTTCGCGATAGCCGCGTAGAGTTGTTCGGGGATTTAAACGGCCGTCCCCATCAGGCTTTCAAAATTCGGTCAGTGAGACAAAGTTCACGCCCTGAAAAAGAATTTATCGCGCCAACTTTAAACATGATCAAAACTCCGCACATCTTCATCCTGTCGCTGTTCCTCTGCGCGTCCCATTTAACCGTCATCGCGAGTGAAAAGCCCAACGTGATTGTCATCATGGTCGATGACCTGGGTTACTCGGACATTGGTTGTTATGGAGGGGAAATTGAAACGCCCAATCTGGATGCGTTGGCGAAAGACGGCCTGAGGTTTTCACAATTTTATAACACGGCGAAATGCCACTCATCGCGGGTTTCGCTCCTAACCGGGCAGTATTGCATCGCAGCAGGCGACGTGAAGTTGACTCATGCGGTCACATCGGCTGAAGTGTTAAAAGAGGTGGGGTATTTCACAGCGATGACTGGGAAGTGGCATCTCAATGAAGAGCCAACCGATTTCGGATTTGATCGCTATTTCGGACACCTCAGTGGGGCGTGCAATTTTTTCAAGGGTGACGGAACATTTCGGCTCAATGGCAAGCCATGGAAGGTTCCAAAATCCGACTTTTACACCACGGTGGCCGATGTTGATTTTGCCTTGGATTTTTTGACGGAAGCGCGGCAAGCCAAAGCCCCGTATTATCTTTATGTGGCGTTCAATGCTCCGCATGCGCCGCTTCATGCACTGCCGGACGACTACGCAAAGTATAAAGGGCGCTATGACGCAGGGTGGGACAAGATTCGTGACGCGCGTATTGCCAAACAGAAAGAACTGGGGCTTTTGCCAGCCAATTTGAAGCCGAGTCCACGTCCGCCTCACGTTCGGGCATGGGACAAAATGGTTCCGTGGCAACAGGATTACGAGATCAATCGAATGGTAACGCTGGCGGCGATGATTGATCGGGTTGATCAGGAAATTGGGCGGCTCGTGGCTGACTTACGAAGCCATGATGAACTCGGAAACACGATGATTTTGTTTGTGTCAGACAACGGAGCGTGCCCTTACGATCGGAAGAAGCCACTGTTGAATGTAGAACCCACCAGTGGCGGTATTGCGCTTGCTGATTCTACCGGCTGGTCATGGGCGAGGAATGCTCCGTTTCGGTTTTACAAACAGAACCAGTTTGAAGGCGGAATCAGCTCGCCGGGAATTGTTCATTGGCCTGCGGGATTGAAAACAGAAGCCGGATCAATTGTGGATACTCCGGTTCATTTGATCGATGTCCTGCCTACGTTGGAGGATCTTTCGGGTGCGAAAATCCCGAGTAAGCATCCTACGCGCGAGCTTCGTCCTGTTTCCGGTGTTTCTTTTCGCCCCATTCTTGAGGGGAAAGAATTGAAGCGCAGCGAACCGATCCATTTTCAATTCGCAACCGACTTTGGTTTGCGGGATGGTGACTGGAAAGCGGTGAGCTTCAAAGGTCAGGAATGGGAGTTGTATAACATCGCCACTGATCGCACTGAATTGGTCAATGTGGCTGAGTCAGAACCGGAACGCCTAAAAGCGATGGTGGCAAAGTGGAAAGAGATGACGCTGAATGTGTTGCATTCTGAGAGGATGGCGAACTCAGAAATCCAACCGGCGCAAGATCCTAAAGCCAACCGTGAATGGACGACGTATAGCGATTCGGTGGAACCTCCGGTGTTCCAACAAAAGAAAGCAAAACCCCGCGCGGGTATTCGGGCTCGGAAGAATACGAAAATGATTCGTAAACCCGGATTGCTGGACCTGACGTTCACCGGGGCAGACCCCGGAATTGCGATGGATTTGCGTTCAAAGAAGAATCTACCGGCAGGGTCCTACGTAGTGAGTTTTGAGCTCTCGACCGATTGGAAGGGAACGGGCGAAATTTTCTACACCATCGATGAAAAAACGCTCCCGGGAGGAGAGCGTGTTGAATTTGAAGTCACAGGAGAAAAAGCGCAGAAAATTCGTATTGAGCTGAAGACTCAAAAAGTGCTGAAACAGCTCCGCATCGACGTTTCAGATGGCAAAGGCGCTGCGGTGATTGGCAATCTGAAATTGCTTGGTCAGGATGGAAAAGTGCTTCACGATTGGACCAAATAAAGCATCCAACGAACCAACCCTATTGGATCGAAATGCCTTAACGAAGCAAGAGGGTATGTTCATTGAACATACCCTGTTCGATCGTAAAAAAGAGGTCGCGGAGCGTTGGCCTGAAACGTAAACGGCACCCATTTTTTCAAATGGATGCCGCCTTTGTGATTCGTTGGGAAACTATACGAATCGAATTAGAACGATTTCTGCCAACCTACTACGACTGACACATCGCGTTGCATCTGAGGACCGTTGAGGTCCTGATAGATCGGGATGATTCCTTCGAGCGCGAGACGATGCCCCTTGAGTGGGCCGTCGGGCACGAGGTAATTCAGACCAATGCCGCCTTCGAGCCAATTACCACCCGTATTGGCTGGATCCATTGGGGGAGACATGAGAGGCCCGGTGATGCGCGAATCGGTTCCGTCGATCTCGGTCGCGTGCTCAAGGGTGAGGCGGGCCGAGATGCTGAGTGAATCTGTCAACCGGTAGGCAAGCCAGGTGGTTCCTGTTACGGAGTCGCCGTAGGTGTATTGGTACTCGTTTTCATCCAAGTGGATGCGACCTTTAACCTGGGCACCGCCGGAAAGGTTCTTGTCCTGCCACAACCAGGTGATTCCAGGAAGGAGATCCCAGGTTCCGGTAGTGGGTTGCATGGGGTAGGCCCGCTCGTTGAATCCACCGGTTGGAGCACTGAAACCGAGGTTCAAGTGAACGCGCTGAGAGTTGTTGACATAAATCTTGAGAAGACCGGCCAGGGTGAGGTCGCCCCATCCTTCGACTTCTTTTTCGAAGGTGGCGCCATTCATCGCCCGTGCTGGACTGCCGGGCATTGAGAGGTGATCCATCGAGCGAAACTGGTAGTTGGTCATCGCCATCAATGTCAGGTTGTCAGTCGGTGCAACCATCATGCTGATCATGTGCATTTCCATTTCCATGCCGGTGGGTGCGACCATGAAACCGGACCGAAAAAAGTCGCGTGAGCTCAGGTCATTGGTGCCATCGCGCATGTCTCCCATTTCCATGTAGCCGTAGCGGTAGGAGAGCATCATTTCCCCGGCCTCATGGGTGTGGTCGCCCATCACGCCAATTGGGGCATGGGAGTCAACGCGGTGGGAATCCCACAGATTGCTGGAGACTGATTTTCCTGAATCGATGATGTCACCTGCAGTGACAAGATTTGCCGCTCCAAGAGTGGTGATAAAAGCGAATGCAGTGAGGGCATTGGCAATAGTTGAGTGTTTTTTCATTGTATATAAAAGAGAGCGTTTTTGAATAAGTAATTAGTTCTTTGAAAACGTCCGAATTTTAACGGGACACGGGAACCCAAGGGGGAAGGGAGCGACCGGCGGCGTCGAAAAAGGCGCGGGTCCCGGCTATGCGAGTTGCCGGGGATCAGGAAACTTCCTTACCATCACGATTTGATCTTTTCGGATGGAAAGGATCATCGGTGGATAGGCCTAAAATGTCAGTCAGCTGAAGGTAGCGACTCGCCGAGGAGGCGGAGTGGCTGGACTAGTGCTTTGCCCAGTGAGGCGAAGGGCATCTTCGGGAATTGGAAATTGGTAAGTTGAATCAACCCCTGCGGCGGCGCTGAGGCTGAGTTCAGTGGAAGCGGGTTCCATGTTTTTCAGCAAATCAATTGACTTCGAAGAAAACGGAGTTTTCTCGTTCGATCGTGAGGAGTCATTCAAATCCCGAGCCAAGTCACAGATGCAACAGGGGTCTGCATCAGTCATGACCGCGGCAAGCTGTTCCATGCCGCCCGCTTTTCTGGCCATGTCGAGCCAGGCGTATCCTTGAACCAGCAACGGCAACGCACCGGAGACCATGATGGCCAAAGCCATGATGATAGAAGCGCGAAACACAGATGTAAGTTCATCCTTCAATGATGAGAGATTGCGATTGTACCAACCAAGAATGAAGCGATTTTGTCAAGATGAGACTTCGGCGATGCGGCGTTTTGATATAAGGTTTTCGGGGCCAACTGTTTATCCGTTTTCCGCTACTCGAATGCGGATACGAAACTGAGTTCGAGGCTTGACCATTTTGCTGCAACTGGTTGAAGTGGGTGCAATTCAATCATGCCAATTAACCAATCAACATGCCTGTCACCACTCACGAACTGAATTGCGATGTGCTCGTCGCGGGCGGCGGACCTGCGGGAGTGCCATGTGCAATCGCGGCTGCGCGAACGGGAGCCCGAGTTATTCTTTGTCAGGACCGACCGGTTCTCGGTGGAAATGCGTCCAGTGAAGTTAGGATGCACATTGTGGGTGCAAATGGCACAGGGAGGTTTGACCGCGGAGAAGCGTTGGTCACTGAAGCGCGAGAGGGTGGGATTATCGAAGAGATTCGTTTGGAGAATTCGGTGAAAAACCCACAGCGTTCGGCGTCGATTTTTGATCTCATTCTCTACGACAAATGTCGGACGGAGCCAAGTTTGGAGCTGATGCTCAACACGGCAGTGGTCGGGTGTGTCATGGAGGGGGCGAAGATTCTGGAAGCGATTGCCGAGAGACCTTCAACGGAGGATCGGTTTCGAATTCGTGCTTCAGTTTTTATTGATTGCACGGGAGATGGGCGGCTCGGCGTCGAGGCTGGGGCAGCTTTCATGGAAGGTAGGGAGGCGCGGGGTGAGTTTGATGAATCGCTCGCGAATGAGGACGCCGACAATCACCGTCTCGGTTCGACGATTCTTCTGCAGGCCCGAAAACATCCTGAGGCGATGCCGTTTGTGGCGCCGTCCTGGATTCGTCCTTTTTCGAAAGAAGATTTGAAACTCCGGTTGTATGCCAATCCCGGCGAGGAAGCTCCCACTCACGAGTATGGATATTGGTGGGCGGAATGGGGCGGCAAGTTGGACACGATTAAAGATAATGAAGTGATTCGTGATGAGCTACTGGCGATTGCGTTGGGAATTTGGGATCACATAAAAAATGGGCCTGGCGCGGAGATGTTTCAAGCCGAGCAATGGGCGCTGGATTGGATTGGGTTTCTTCCGGGGAAGCGTGAAAGTCGTCGTTTTGTCGGCCAGCATATTCTGACGGAGGACGATTTACTTTCGTCAAAGCCGTTTCGGGATGCGATTGCTTTCGGCGGGTGGTCGCTTGATTTGCATCCTCCGGAGGGAGTTGATGCTCCTGAAATCGAGCCGTGCATTCAACATTCAGTTCCTCACCTTTATGACATTCCGTTGCAGTCTTGTATCTCGCGGGATGTTGAAAATCTGATGTTTGCGGGTCGGAATATATCAGCCACTCACATTGCGTTTTCGTCGACGAGAGTGATGGCAACGTGTGCGGCGATCGGCCAGGGGATTGGAACTGCGGCTGCCATTGCTGTCGCGAAAGGGCAATCAATATCGGAGTTGGCCGCGGATGACGATTGTATGAAATCGATTCAGGCTCAGTTGGTGAAAGACGACGCGTATCTCATTGGCAAGGCTCCACATTCCGAGGCGGATCCGATTCGGTCGGCCCGTATTTCCGCTTCCAGTGAACAACCTGACGGAGCAGCCGAAAAAGTCATTTCCTCACAAACTCGCAGCGTGCATGGCCCGTCTGGCGCGCCGGTGGATCGAAGGGAGCTAGGGGCGCATCGCTGGATGTCAGATCCGAAAACTGGTTTGCCTGCGTGGATTCAATTCGAATGGAAACAAGCGATTTCTCTGAATGAGATTCAATTGGTGTTTGATACGGGGCTTCATCGCCACCTGACGTTGACGCATCATGACGGCTACGCGTCGACCATGCAGTGGGGGCAACCTCAGGAGGAAACGGTTCGGGATTACGATATCGAAATTCGCATTGGAAGAGAATGGAACGCGGTTAAGGAGGTTCGAGACAATTATCAACGGCTCAATCGACACTCGTTGGATTCTGGAATCCTGCTCAATGCCCTCCGGGTGACGGTTCTAAAAACGAACGGAATCAATCACGCCCGCATTGCCGCCATACAAATGGGCTAGACACGCCGGGCTTCCGTTCTCACAATCCACACTTCTATTATGTCGCCTATTGATTGGATCATTCTCTGTGTTTATGCCGTTTCCACCATTGTGCTGGGCTGGTATTTTGGGCGTAAACAAAAAAGCACGGGTGAGTATTTTACGGGTTCGGGAAGCATGAACCCGCTTCTTATCGGAGTGTCTTTGTTCGCCACGTTGCTCAGCACGATCTCTTATTTGGCGCTTCCCGGTGAAACGCTAGGAAAGGGGCCTATTTTTCTCACCAACTACATTGCTTACCCGTTTATTTTTCTGGTTATCGGATTTGTGATCCTGCCAGTTTACATGCGGAACAAGGTTACCAGCGCCTATGAATTGCTGGAAAACCGGCTCGGCATTAGTATCCGACTTCTCGGGGCGATTCTTTTCCTCCTGCTCCGCCTAGTTTGGATGTCGTTGCTGGTGTATCTGACCGCGAAGGCGATTGCGATTATGATCGGAGTCGGCGACGATATGGTGCCTTGGATCGTATTAGTGACTGGGATTTTTGCGATCACCTACACTTCTCTCGGCGGCTTGAAGGCGGTTGTAATCACTGATTTGATGCAGACGATCCTGCTTTACGGTGGGGCGTTGTTGGTCATTGGAACCGTGACGTTGAAAATGGGCGGGTTTGGCTGGTTCCCGACGGAATGGCAGGGCGATGTTTGGGATACTCAGCCACTTTACAGTATGGATCCCTCGGTCCGAGTCACGGTGATTGGATCGATCATTTCCGTGTTTCTTTGGACCGTCTGTACATCGGCGGGAGATCAAGTAACGGTTCAGCGTTTCATGGCAACGAAAGATGCAAAGTCCGCCCGCAAGGCCACTGCGATGCAACTGGGAATCAGCGTAGTCGTTGGAATGACACTCGGCCTTGTCGGAATGGCTCTTCTTGGATTTTTTCAGGCGAACCCTGAACTGCTTCCGGAAGCGGGCGGGATCAAAGGGCAGGCCGATAAAATATTTCCCCACTTCATTGCCTTTCACCTGCCTCCCGTAGTCACAGGGCTTGTTGTTTCCGGGCTCTTCGCTGCGGCGATGTCCAGCATCGATTCCGGGGTGAATTCAATCACGGCAGTGGTGATGACTGATTTTCTGGATCGGTTTGATCGAAAGCCGGAAACCGATGCAAAACATGTCCGCACTGCCCGGATACTAGCGGTGATCATTGGAGTAATCGTGGTGCTCCTGAGCACCGTTATTAAGTATATCCCCGGCAATTTTATGGCCGTGACGAATAAGACGGTGAATCTTCTTACGGTTCCGATCGCTCTTCTCTTTTTCTTTGCTCTGTATATTCCGTTCGCCAACGCTCGCGGAGTCTGGATCGGGACAATCGCCAGCGTTTTGTCGGCATTCCTTGTGGCTTTTTCAGGCGGCTTTTTTGGAGTGAATCCTGTGACGAAACACATCGAGTTTTCATTGAAAGCCATTGGCGAAAATCCCACGATCGATTTACTTCCAATCAGTTTTCAATGGATTTCCCCGGTCGCCCTCGTGGTTGGCGTCACTGTAGGATTGATTGCGTGTAAACTCTTTTCCAGAAAGGCATCATTATGATTTTGAAGTTACTTAGTGTGGTTGTTGTTTCGACTTTTTTGCTTTCGGCGGGGCAAGCTCAAGATGCCCTTAAGTTGAAGCCAAAGGTGAAATCAAAAGCCCTGAAGGTGCTGCGTGATGGGTTGCAGTCGGATGAATTTTGGCCTTCGATCCACGCGGCTGAGGGGCTGACGATTGCGAGGCAGGGTGATGAGGTGAAACGTTTCCTCGAACCGAAACTCAAAACCGAAAAGGATGATCAGCGCCGATGCGGTATTGCACGGGAACTGGTTCGAGCAGGGGATGTGGCGCGGAGTTCGGTGATGATGAATATCCTCAAGGGAAGTGAGCCGCACGGTCACGTTCATGCTGCTGAGAGCCTCTACAAAGTAGGATGGGAGGGGGATTCGGCTCCATTAGAAAAGGCATTTGCAGAGACGGATGATATCCGACTCCGACTGATGGCCGCGGCGGCGCTTGCGAAACACTCGGATGGCAAAGCGGGTAAAGGTGCATTGGCTTTCCTGAGGAAACATCTGGCGTCCGAACCCGATCCGGCGCTTTTCCGACTATCGGCGTGGGTGCTTTGTCGAATTGGAGACAACAGTGATCGTGAATTGATTCGTTCCCGGTTGAAAGACGCGAACGACGATCCAATGGTCCACGCTTTTCTTGAACATGGGCTTGCCGCTCTGGGAGATCCAGATGGAAAGAAGGCCCTGCTTCGCAATCTGAAGTCGGAAGATCCAGCGATTCGAACCTACGCGGCTGTGTTTGCCGGCGAATCAGGAATCGTCGAGGCCGCCCCTGATTTGATTCTGCAACTGAATCACGAAAACCTCGACGCTAGAATTCGTGCCGCTCAGGCCCTGTTCGAACTTTCAAAGTAGCCCCTTTTATACCTATGAGAAAAAGCAAAACACTCGCCCGCATTCGAGCCGGAGAAGTCATCCGCACCTGCGTGCTTGGCCATTATATTCCTGCCTATATTTGTCATGCCGCCCGCGAGGGATACGATTGCATTTGGGTTGATCTAGAGCACCGCGCTCTTACGATGCATCAAATCCAGGCGCTGTTTGCGTTCTCGCATTTGTATGACATCGACATCATGCTGAGACCTCCAACGCTTGAGAAAACCGGTCTGTATCGTTATCTTGAAGATGGTGCGGCAGGATTGCTGATTCCGCACGTTTCAACCGCCGAGAAAGCGAAGGTGCTGGTCGACGCCGTGAAGTTTCCGCCGCTGGGAGATCGCGGAATCGACAATGCCGGGTTGGATGCGGATTTTCATCTTCATGATCCGGATCACTATGTGAAATGGGCAAATGAGGAAACCTTCCTCAGCGTTCAAATTGAGACTCCGGAAGGTGTTCGGAATGTCGACGAAATCGCAGCGGTTGAAGGGGTGGATATCCTTTTTGTCGGCCCCGGCGATCTTGGATTGCGGTTGGGGCAGAGCGGTGAGATGACCCTTGATGAGGCGTGGGAGCGCGTTGCGGCGGCCTGTAAAAAACACGGCAAAGCTTTTGGTGGACCGACGGTTCCACTGGATGAAATGAAGAAACGCAACGATCAGGGAGCCCAGTTGTTGATCAATAACAGTGAGTTCCAAAATCTGACAGCCGGCCTGAAGGAAAATATCCAGAAGTTCGATGAACTCAGCTAGCTGATTCCTAGAATTTTGAATCCGTCTCGATTGATCAGCTTTTCGATTTCATCTTTGTCGAGGCGGGGTAGGGCTGTCCCGTCGAGCTGCTTGTTTAGGTTTCGTAAACCGTCGACGGACTCATTAACGGTGGTAAACGGATAGTCAGAACCGAAGAGCAGCTTGTCCCACACGCCATACTCCTGAACGAGCATCAGGCTGTTATAGAGTTGCCATGGGCGATAGTGCAACGCGCTGATGTCGGCGTAGACATTGGGATGCTTTCGGATTGTCGCAACGCACTCGCCTTCGTAAGGGTGACTGAGATGAGCGAGGACAAATTTGATCTCCGGATAGCGAGTTGCCACGGGTTCGATCAGTCGCGGTAGAGTGCATTCGAGCGGAGCCTGTTCTACAAACGTTGTTCCGGTATGAAGGAGAACTGGCAGGCTTTTCTCTTTCGCATATTTCCAAAGCGGTTCGAGTCGGGGATCGCTCACTCCAAAGCCCGCATACATTGGCAGTAGCTTCACTCCGCAAAGCCCAAGCTCTTCGTGCCCGTGACGCATCTCGTTTTCCCAGCCATCCTGGGTTGGATCCAGCGACAGAAAGCCCACCAGGTGATCCGGATCTTGGGCGACGTATTTTGCAATGTAGTCATCCTCGACCCACATTCCGCTTAGCCTGGCTTTTCCACCAAAAACCGCCGCCCTTGTTCCTGCCGGCGCGGCTTTTTGATAATCCTCTAGCCGAATCGTCAAATCGACCGTTGCACCTGCTCGGGCTGCGGTTGCCTGCCGTATAAAATCATCGTTGAAGGCATCAGGAAAAGGCCATGCGTGGCTGTGTATGTCGGTAATCATTGAGTTTCTTCCAAGGTTGCTTCGATCATGAGATCAAAAAGTCGGTCCACTTCGTTTCGGGTTTCGTTGTCCAGGACGAATCCACGGGGCCCACGAACGATCTCGTTCTTAAAAATGCCTTGTCGAACCAGTAAGTGTTTTTCAACCGCAAGAAATCCGTCCAGACTCGTCTGAATGCTGATCAGTGAACTCAGCGGACCATGAATTCGGCTCGCTCGATTCAAATCACCGTCTTCCAGTGCTTTCCAGAGAGGCACGATTCCCTTAATCAAATCTGCTCCGGGGATCGTTCCGGCAATTCCCCGCTGATACGAGTCGACCAGCGAAATGCCGCCGGTTCCCTCAAAAATGCAGGCTCGTGAGTCAGTTGCGTCGCGGAGATCTGACAACCGTGGACCGATAGGGACTGCTTCAGGTTTAAACCAGACCCGCTCCGAGCCGAACGAATCAAGAAGTCCTGCTTGAAATTCAATCGACATGGGAAGCCCGACGTAACCGCTCGCATCTTGAACGATGATCGGAATTTTCACTGCTTCGAAAAGCCGCCGGTAGTAGCCTGCCAGCTCGTCTGATGTAGCGCCCGTTGCAACAGGAGGAATCGCCATCAGCGCAGTTGCTCCGGATGATTCGGCGTGTTTTGCAAAGTCTTCCGCGAGTTTCGAGGACTCTGCTCCGACGCTGATCACAACGGGGCCGCGATCACCCGCCAGTTCACAACTGGCTTCGGTCAGTTTGTGCCGCTCGCTATCAGAAAGCCGTAACACCTCTGAAACCATCGCCAGGCAGATGCCATCGGCACCTTCATCAAAGAGCCAGTCGATTTCTTTTTCCAATGTTTCGAAATCGATTGTTTCATCTGGATGAAATGGAGTCTGAAACACCGGAATTACGCCCGTTACCGCATTTGTCTTGTCGATCATGTTAGTTTCATTTTATCTGTATCGAACTCATTTGAGTTTGAAAAGAACTGAATCAACTTATGTCCGTCCCATCTCGCATTCTCATTCTTGGCGTTGGCTCAATCGGCGAGCGGCACCTCCGTTGTTTCCAAAGCACCGGCAGATGCGAAGTCGCTTTCTGTGAACCCATGGAAAGCCGCCGGAACGAGATTGCCGAGCGGTATGACGTCACCGGTTTTGAATCTTGGGAAACCGCTTTGGAGGCTGAGGACTTTTCTGCCGCGGTGATTGCGTCTCCAGCTCCTTTTCATATCCCAACAGCTCAGGCTCTTGCAGAACGGGGAATTGATCTGTTGATCGAAAAACCTCTGAGTCTGAATACCGAAGGGATCTCGCAACTGGTCGAAACGATCGAAGAAAACAACACGCGCGTCACGGTAGGCTACGTCTACCGCGCATTGCCAGCGTTGCAGAAAATGAGAGCGGCCTTGCAGTCGGGAACTTTCGGAAAAATCATTCAGGTTCAGGTGCAAACGGGACAGAATTTTCCGTTTTACCGCCCAGCTTATCGAGACATCTACTATGCAAAAGCGGAACAGGGTGGGGGACTGATCCAGGACATGCTCCCGCATTCGCTCAATGCAGTCGAGTGGATCGCAGGCCCCGCAACCAAAGTTGTGGTTGATGCGGAGCACAAAGTTCTCGACGGAGTCACCGTTGAAGACACCTTAAATTTAATCGCGCGCCATGGTGATGTGATGTCGAATTTCACCGTCAATCAACATCAGCCGGTCAACGAATTTGTCATGACAGTGCTTTGCGAAAAAGGCGCTGTGCGATGGGAACTCAAGGGGCACCGGTGGCTTTCCGCCAAAGAAAACGGAATCGGTTGGACCGAGGAAGAATCTTTCGTTCACGAACGCGACGACTATTACATCCTCCAAGCCAACGCGTTTCTCGATCTCCTCGATGGCAAAGCGGATCCACTTTGCCCTCTCGCAGATGGCATCGACACCCTTCACAGCATCTTGGCGATTCTGAAATCGAGGGAAACCAACGCTTGGGTTGATGTAGCCTAATTTTCAAAATTCAGA
>Ga0307488_10001477_pt1 | contig 19575 bp, 17 predicted proteins | sample SB02metaG_FD_202248 | JGI IMG/M metagenome (GOLD analysis project Ga0307488, IMG submission 202248) | Sea-ice brine microbial communities from Beaufort Sea near Barrow, Alaska, United States - SB 0.2 | ecosystem: Environmental > Aquatic > Marine > Coastal | place: USA: Alaska | collected... | reverse complement strand
TTTCGCAGGTTTTAATGATGAAAGTGGACAGGTATGGGGTTGAAGTTTTTGTTATTGGTAGAGCTAAAGTAGCTTAAGGGGAATAATTAGTGCCGAGTATTGTCGCTTTACTAGCGCCGGTAACCGCGGGAATATTACCGACTATTTGATGATCAAAGGCGAAAGCAAACCAAGCAAACGCCATGGCTTCGAGCGCATCACTATCAATGTTGATATCATCTGTGGTTAATAATTCAAAGTTATGGTGCTTTTGTTTAAGTAAGTCATGGATTTTAATTTTTAAATTTTTGTTTAAAACGCCACCACCACACAAATATATTGTAGCTGATTGGCTGTATTTCAGTATACCATCACAAATTGTTTTTGCCGTTAACATGGCTAAGGTTGCTTGAACATCAACTGGAGTAGCAGAAAAGCCAGCCAATTTCTTCTGTAACCAGTCAAGGTGAAATGCTTCCCTGCCCGTACTTTTAGGGGCGGGTTGAAGAAAGTAATTATCCGTTAATAAAGATGTCAGTAACCTGGGATTAACATGGCCCTGTGCTGCCCAATGGCCATTTTCATCATAACGGCCGTTTTGATGATGCTGTTGATACCAATCATCCATTAACGCATTTCCTGGGCCAGTGTCAAAGCCAGTAACGCCTTGTTTACTGTTTATTGACGGTAAAAAGCTGATATTGGCGATACCGCCGATATTAACAACGAAAATATCTTTTTGATGAGTGTTGTTAAGTGATGCAAATAAAGCCTGATGAAATGCCGGTACTAAAGGAGCACCTTGGCCGCCTAATGCGATATCTTTTTTGCGAAACTGACCAATAACTCTGATATTTGTCAGTGTGGCTAAGGTTTGATTACACCCAATTTGTAAGGTAAATGCGCGGTTGTTTTGAGTTTCGCTTGCTAGCGGTGGGCGATGACGGATAGTTTGCCCATGATTGCCAATAGCAATAATATCGTTAGTCGATAAGTTACATTTTTTGAGGAGTTCAGTAATAGCGTCAGAAAATTGATGAGCAAGTTGTACATCAAGTGCAAATGCCCGATCTATCTCATTACTGCCGCTAACATAGAGCGAGGTTATTGCTTGATGGGTTTTATCATCATAAGGCTGATAATATTTATGGATTAAGTTGGTTTTGTTTTGGGTAAAGTCAACCAGTGCCAAATCGATACCATCGGCACTGGTGCCTGACATTAAGCCAATGTAGAAAGAAGCATTAGTCATCCGAAGTTTGAGTCGCAACAACTTGTTGGTTTACTGATGAAGATTGCATAGCTAATGAGGCTTGCTTTGAACCCATTAAACCTATTAAATGTTGAGTCGCAATTAAAGAAAACTCCGCTTTAAATTTCTTATTAATGGGTTTTGCATCAGGTAATTTAACTGTGCGAGGATTACGATGGACACCATTTAATAAAAACTCATAGTGTAAATGTGAAGCCTGAGACATACCCGTTGATCCGACATAACCAATAACCTGACCTTGTTTAACGCGCTGACCTTTTTTAACAGCACGTTTAGAGAAGTGTAAGTATTTAGTTACTATGCCATTACCATGCTGAAGAAAGACATAATGACCATTGTATTTATTATAGGTTGAATGGGTCACTTTACCGTCACCCGCGGCAACAACTGGGGTTCCCTTCTTGGCTCTGTAGTCAGTCCCTCTGTGTGCTTTCCAGCGTTTTTGAATAGGGTGAAAGCGTTTGAGTTTAAAGTTAGAGCTAATGTATCTAAAATCAACCGGTGCGCGTAAAAAGGCTTTGCGCATACTCCTACCCTCTGGGGTATAAAACTTGTCATCACTAAATCTGATGGCCTGAAACTCATCATCTTGGTTAACAAATTCTGCGGCTAATATTTTACCTGGACCAATATATTCACTATCAATATAGCGATTTTCATAGATAATATGAAAACTGTCGCCCTTTCTAATATCAAGCGCAAAATCAATATCCCAACCAAAAACATTGGCTAATTCGATGATCTGCTTATCTTCAAGACCCGCCTCGATTGCCGCATTCCAAAAACTAGAATCGATGACACCAAAGGCAAAAGTTTCTCTGATCTCAACTGTTTTTGTTTCTTTATGTGACTGATAACCTTGCTCGATTAACTTTACATGTAACGTTTGAATTTTTGATAATGGGTACTCAAGTCCGATAAGTTGATGCTGATCGTCACTGGCAATACGGATTTCATCACCCACATTTATTTTTTTAAGTAATTGAGTATGTTCACCTTTAGCATTAATTACCTTGTAGGTAGTGCTGGCATTAAAACCAAAGCGCTTGAGTACTTTTGCTAATGAATCACCGTTACGAACTTTAGCGGTTTGCCAGTTATGGTTGCTTGTATCGTTGTTTGTATCAATGGCGGTGATTTTTTGTTTTTTAATTTGAGAATGTTTAACTGTGTTATCAGTAGTGACCTCTGCTGGAATTAATTCATTTGCTGAAAAAGAAAGTTCGTAGCGTTTACCTATTTGATAATTGGTGGCATCATTTTGACGGCTAGCTGTCGCTTTTTCCGAAGGCATAAGCAAGATCAGCATTAATGAAATACTGAGTGAACTGAGGATTACTTTGTGCTTTTTGGGTAGTTGCACGTATATGTTTTTTAATATATTCAATAGTTTACTGCTTTTTATTTGCCGTTTGTTACGGGCGGACTTACGACACCTTTCGTTTACTATATCAAAAGTTAGACAAAAAATACCCTTAGTTTTAATTTTAAGCTTTTAAGTCAGGGCTAAAGTACAGTAGAATTCGGCTATTAATTGAAAATACAATTGTTATTTGAGAAGTGGAGCCAGGTCAATGACCGATGTTAATCAAGCGTTTGCCGAAATAAAACGTGGTGCAGATGAAATCTTAGTGGAAGATGAGTTATTAGAAAAACTTAAAACAGGTAAACCTTTAAAGATTAAGGCTGGCTTTGATCCAACAGCACCCGATTTACATTTAGGTCACACCGTTTTAATTAACAAACTGCGTCAGTTTCAACAGCTCGGTCATGAAGTTATTTTTTTGATTGGCGACTTCACTGGCATGATTGGTGATCCCACGGGTAAAAACGTTACACGTAAAGCACTGACCAAAGAAGATGTCTTAGCTAATGCCGAAACTTATAAGGATCAAGTCTTTAAAATTCTTGATCCGGCAAAAACTACGGTTGCTTTTAACTCTACCTGGATGGAAAAACTAGGCGCTGCGGGCATGTTAAAACTTGCTTCACGCCAAACAGTGGCTCGTATGATGGAGCGTGATGATTTTAAAAAACGTTATGCGGGCGGTCAATCAATCGCGATTCATGAGTTTATGTACCCATTAGTGCAAGGTTGGGATTCCGTTGCCCTTGAGGCTGATGTTGAACTAGGTGGCACAGATCAAAAATTTAATTTGTTAATGGGTCGTGAGCTACAAAAATCAGAAGGACAACGTCCTCAAACTGTATTGATGATGCCATTACTTGAGGGCTTAGACGGTGTACAAAAGATGTCTAAGTCGTTAAATAATTATATTGGTATCACCGATAGTCCAACAGAAATGTTTGGTAAAATCATGTCTATTTCTGATGATTTAATGTGGCGTTATTACGAGTTATTAAGTTTTAAACCGATTGAAGAAATTGACGGTTATAAAATGAAAATAGCGGAAGGCATGAATCCTCGTGATGTTAAAATTGACTTAGCTAAAGAGCTAATTGCTCGTTTTCATGACGACGCTTTGGCGCAAGGTGCTCATGATGAATTTATTAACCGTTTCCAAAAAGGCGCGATGCCCGATGATATGCCGGAGGTAGACATTACTGCCGAAGGGGGGGGAATAGCGATTGCTAATTTACTCAAGGAAGCGAGTTTAGTACTGAGTACCTCTGACGCTTTTCGTCTGATCAAGCAAGGTGCGGTGAAAATTGACGGCGACAAAATAATCGATAAATCTTTAGTGATCACCAGTGGTTCTCAAGCAGTCTATCAAGTGGGTAAACGTAAATTTGCTAAAGTGACGGTGCAGTAATAATAAGCGACTGCGGTAATCACTTTTAAAACTTATAAAGTAGGTATTTAATGGGATATAACCACAACAGCTTCTGTTATGCCTTATATTTGGCAATGCGTGTGATAATTTTAGGTAAAACTAAAAGATATTATCCTCATTACTTTTGTTGTTCGTAATCGAAATCTAGTGTAGGTGAAACCGGTATCGACACGTTGTTGTATCATTCCAGTCATGAGTGACAAAATAGGCATAAGCAATTGAGTAAGCTGAGTACCGAAGAATTAAGGCAACAAAAACCACCACGAGAAGACTTTATTAAACGAGAAAAAAATAAAGTCATTCTTATCTTAGATGGCATTGAAAGCAGCCATAACATCGGCGCTATGATTCGCTTATCGGATGCCTTTTTTTTAGAAAAGCTAGTGATATGTGGTGAGTTAACAATCAACGCTAAAAAATTAAAAAAAACCTCTATAGGCACCCAAAAATGGGTCACTATAGAAGAAGAAATTTCGACTGTAGAGGTGGTTACTAAGCTAAAAAAACAAGGCTATCAAATTGCCGCTATTGAGCTTTGTCAGACATCCATTAATTATTTAGCCGCCGATTATACACTGCCGATAGCGTTTGTTTTAGGCTCAGAAAAAAAAGGCGTAAACGATCACGTTATTGCTTTAGCAGATATACTTATTCATATTCCTATGTTTGGTATGGGTAACTCGATGAACGTTTCTTCTGCTGGCGCTATTGTTGTCGCTGATTGCATTGCAAAATTGAGCCATTCAGTCAATAAAAAATAACTAGGGCAAGGAGTTAAGATTAACAAACAGGTTCCTAGGCCTTTGCTAACAATTCAACAGCAATAGCCTTTTTTAAGTGATCAGCTTGGTTATTTTGATGTAGCTATGCTCAGTGCCATTTGTTACGCTAAAGCTCCTTTAAATACCTTGTGAATATAATGCAACAGTTAGCCTTTTGCTTATTATTAATAGTCCTTTCAGCTTGTTCTTCTAACAAACAAGCTGGCGTGGTTTATCAAACGCGTTTTGATTTTAGCCAAGTAAAAAATTACAGTCTACATGAAAGAAACTCTGATTTTGTTGTGTTCCAATCCATTAATGACGTGACCCGTAATGCGATTGAAATAGCTATCGAGAAATCAATGGAAAAACAAGGTTTTTCATATAGCAATCTTGGCGAAGCGGATATCATTGTCAGTTATCACTTGATCAGTCAAAAAGGTGAGTACCTTTCAAAATATAATAAAAGTGTGCTTTATTGCGCCTTCTGCTTGAGAGCTAGTAATTGGCAATCCGATAAAAAAAACTGGGATTCAACCGCTGGAAATCTAATTATTGATTTAATTGATGTTGAAACTAAGCGTTCAGTTTGGCGAAGTGTTTATCCACTTGATCTCGATATTCAAGATAATTCTCGAATGCAAAATGATAAAATAAAGTCAGCAATATCTTTGATGCTAACTTTATATCCTCAATTTGATTTAACCGCTACATAATTATGATCAAGTGGCTTGGTATTGCATTGATTGTGCTCATCAGTTTAGCGCTAGTATTATTGGGTTTAGGTTATGTATTAAAAGAGAACAAAGCTGAAATAACGACATTAAAGTATAAACTTGATCAACAATCCCACCAAAGAAAAATTGAGCAGCAAAAGATACTTAATAGAAAAACTCGACCTTTGAGCCAATCATTAAGTAGTGTTGAGCAATCACTACAACAAGTTATTTCAGCTAACTTAATTTGTCAAACGAATAAACAATGTGTAGTTTTTGAAACAGGCAGTAAAGCACTTGGGTGTAATGTGGCAGTAAATACCACAGGCGCCATAATTTTGATTAAAGTGGCTAGTCACTTTAAAAATAATTTATCAGTACAGGGATGTACCGACAGAGACTTACCCCAGTCGACTGCTTGTATCAAAGACAATTGCTTAATTGAATAGCCTAAATTTAATAATGTAATTATAGGCTCTGGTCAAAAGGTTATCTTCGTATTGTCATATTTGGTTAACGCTTTACCCGTTAAGTTATATTTAGATTTATTGATTGGACCTATTGTGTATTTTCAAATTAATAGTGGTTATAATGCCAACCAATTTAGTGGGTAATTATATTATTAGAGATAAGGTTTTATGAACTTTCCTAACGACGAAACAGGCCAAGTATTGTCAGAAATGCAGCAGGCTGGCATTGATTTAACACAACAACATGAGGTGGTGTTTTTTCATTTATTTGAACAGCAAGCACAAGCACAAGCAATGGCTGACTTTATTAATAAGACCTTGCCAGATGTTAAAGTTGAGCTCCATGCAGATGAAACGCCCAATGTTTGGGATGTCGATTGTACCCTTTTGATGATTCCTCACTATGACAAGGTTATCGAGGAAGAAATCGCATTTGAAAAAATGGCGGTAAAATTTTCTGGTTATAGTGATGGTTGGGGAATTGAGGCTTAACGTTAAGTCTTCTACTATATATTTGAAGTCACAATTAAACCCTGCGGATCATAATTTCCTTTAAGCTCTGAATTCGCAGAGTCATGGGGTAACTATCAGCTCTTTGTTTGAATTTTTACCACCCGTGTTCATTTAAGGTGGCTGGTATGAGAAAATGTATACTGAGATGATCCAGTTTTTTCACGTTAACCTAGTTGTTTATTACCTAGTATTATCCCAGCATTAACTAGGCGAAAAAATCTAATCAATAAAGTTATCTAACCACAGTGCTTTTTTTAATTATTTATGTGAAAGACTATATTATTGACTTTGTAAAATAAACGTACAAATTGAAATGGTTAAAAGTATGACACTACTAGCCATTAAGGTATATTTTAACTGGGTACTGGTATGAATAATATCTGTCGGTTCAGGCTGCCTTGCCCGATCATTAAAACTGAGTTTTCTTAATTCAACGCCATGGTAAATAGCGACACCACCGAGCCTAACTTGTAAATTTAGTGCTAAACAATGAAGCGCAATATCATTGTTTAATTGAAAAGTTTTTCCCTTAATTAATCGCCAAGATAACAATAAGTTTTGTTTTGAATGCATTAATAACATAAGGACAGTAAATAAACGTACGGGTAACCACTGCAGTACGTTAATCAATATATTGACTTGTTTACCAAAAAAACTAAAAGTGGTTTGCTTGACGTTCCAACTATAATGCATCTCAAGTAATAATCGGTAAGCGATCGCTAGTAGTGGACCAAAGACTAAAAAGTAACAAATAACGACAAAATTTTGTTGCATTGTTTTGAGTAACTGCATTTCTATGCAACCTTTACTTAAGCCAATTTTCGAGAGCTGTTGGGTATCTCTCAGTAATAAAGGTTGTAGTGTTTGTTTAGCCAAATAGTTTTGATTGGCGACTAATGCTAGTGCAACTGATTTACTACTCGTTATTAAGTTAAATGGGCCAATAGCAAGATAAAGTAAAAAAGCCTGCCAAAGCCAAGGCACTTCAATAAACATCTCAAATAACCATAATATAATAATTAAGGGTAATAGCGTGATCACGACGGCAATAAAGCCAGCCGTGGTTTGTTGTTTTACTGAATTTTGAGTCTTGTTGACTTTATTACTGAGTTTTTGGCAATAGAAATTAAAAAAATTGAATGGTTGATGAATAACCAGGAGGGTGACTAAACCTTTTATTAAAATAACAGCAAAAAGCAGTAACACTTTACTGCTAAACGGATTAATTGCTGAAAAATTTATTATGCCAGTCGCTATCATTTTAAGATAATAAGGGTTGTTCCTGTAAAACGTCAAGCATGTTCATGACCAATTGTGATGAATTTACTGATGCCGTTTCTAAATAAGCTTCAAAGGAGGTTGGCGACTCTTTACCGGCAATGTCTGACATTGAGCGAATAATTACAAAGGGCACGTTGAATTGATAACAGGTATGAGCAATAGCCGCCCCTTCCATTTCTACTGCCACCATCGTTGGAAAGTTAGCGCGCGCTTTGGCAATATCGTCATCTTTAGTCATAAAGGTATCACCTGTGGTGATTAAACCAATCAAGGTTTGAATACTATTTCCATCGGTGTCTTTGAGTTTCAGTATCGCTGTTTTAGCAGCTTCAACTAAGCTAGGGTGAGGAGTATAAGCAGCGGGGTTAGCGGGAAGTTGACCAATTTCATAGCCAAAAGCGGTCACATCAACATCGTGATATCTTACTTCAGAACTTATCACCATATCACCTACTTTAAGTGATTGTTCAAAACCACCGGCAGAGCCAGTGTTAACTACATAATCAGGCTGAAATTTATCAATTAACATTGCAGTTGCTAGTGCGGCCGCGACTTTACCAATACCTGATTGGACGATAATGACATCATTGCCATTTAATTGGCCTTGATAAAAAGTGTAACCCGCGTGGGTGACTGCTTCACTGTTTTCAAGTTTAGCTTTTAAAATAGCCACTTCTGGCTCCATTGCGCCAATTATACCTGCTTTCATATGTTTTCCTGTGGTATGTACTTTTGATGAAGAGGGAATTATAGCCTGAGACGTTTTAAAAATCTTGTGGCATTATTAATTGATTTGATTCTTTAACTCAGCGCAGTTTGAGCATTATCGAGAACTTTTTACTTTTATTGTTGAACCACTCAAAAGAATAACAAGCTGTTATCTTGTTGAGTGGGATCAATTAACTGTCGGTTTAGTTAGGCAGTGCAACAGCTTGTGGCGCAGGTGTTTGTCTAGCCATTTGAGATGCCACTTGGGCTTTAGCTGAAGCAGTTGCCATTGCGCCAACGTTACGAGGTCTGGCTTTCACCATAGGTGCGGGTATCACTTTGCCTTTTACTTTTGGTAATGCTGTGTTGTTACCGAGTAGGCGATTATTGATACATGCTCTAATTTCATCAATTGTGTAGTTAGCTTTTACTTTTATACGAATATGAGGAATGGCTGCAGCCTCCAATGCGCCACTGACAAACCAATCTTTTTTTATTTTATAACCTTTACCTTGGGTGTCTACCAAATCTATGGCCCCTAATAATTTCATGCTAGTGCGGTCACAGATAACAAAATCGAGATATTTAGCATTAGCATTAGTAGCGGCAACTTGGCTAGCACGAGTGGATACGCCATTACGAATAGTGACAACATCGCTTAGTTTTACTCTGTTGAGAATACGGTATTTTGGCCCCATGGCTTGCTCAACTAAGTTTTGAAAGTTTTTTTCAGCAGGGGTAAATATTGCCTTTTTACTGTCAAAAGGGAAAGGGAAGCTATTATCACTTAAGCGAGTCGCTAAGACTGTGACAATAACAATTAAGCTTATTAAGGCAAATAATATAAGTTCCATAAAAATCTCCGGTGATACAAATTTTTGACATTATTCTTTAGTAAAAAATAAAATGCATAATTTGTGCCAGAGATAGTGAAAATGGCGATATGGCGTGTGTGCTGAGTTAATGTTCCGATGAACGGGTTTCGCTAATCGAAACAACACCTAGGGACTGCTTTACATTATTATTTTGGGTATTTTGCTTTTAACGCTTGATATAACTGATGTTGGAAGTCATCAGCACTGGCATCAAGCGAATTAACTAACATCGCTAAGACTTCATTATCTTCTTCGCCATGCCAAATTTTAAGATAAGTGCCCTCTTTGTAACCATGGTCTTGGCGGAAAAAGTTCAAGGTATTTTTACCAACATATTGACGAAATAATTCATCTAAATCCATATTCATTAGCTTCATACAATCAGCTAGGGCAATAGCATCAAAAGTTTGACGACTAACTGCAGCAGAAGCCAAGTTTTCTAAGGCAATTTTAAAATCGGTTTCCTGAGTATTTTGTGTCAACTCTTTTACTAATTCTTTATTAATAGTTTCAACACTTGCCCCTGTCATTAGACGAAGTGATAAACCAAAATGAAAAATATCAACCAATTCTAGTTGAACTTGAGCAACGTCAATTTCTTGATGTTTCCACCACTTCCAACCATGGTGATCTAACATTTCAGCGCACTCTACCCAAATGGCGCGATACCATTGGTAACCATTAGTGCGCCATGTTTCACTCACCCTTGAATTCATTGCATCTTGCATGGTTAACATTTGACTAATTTGACTGGTAGCTGCTGATTTTTCGCTCATGGCGTTCTCTAGAGTTAATTGGTAAATATTTTATCCCTGTAGTTTGCCGCAGGGGGAGAGAAGTAACAAGAGATGGATAAAAAAAAGTCGAAAATGGCAGTGAACGGACTATTTTAATGGCCTTATTTTGAGCTTTATGTAAAACCCATGCTCGAAAGCTATACAAGATAAATATTACATTAAGGTATTAGCCATATCATTAACTAACAATACTCTCGGTAAAAAGTGTTTGTATTTTATTTTCACTATAACCTAACGTTTTAGATAAAATATTTTGACTATCCTGTCCTAAATTTGGTGCACTGCGGCGATATTGCAGTGGTGTCTCAGAGAAGTGAATGGGAGAGACAATCGTCTTAATAACTTCTCCGTCATTGTTTGGTATATTTTGGACCATTTTACGGTGTTTAATTTGAGGATGATTAATTGCTTGCTCTACAGTATTTACCGAACCACAAGGAACTGCCACTTTTTCTAATGTGTCGAGCCACCATGAGGTCGAAAACCGTGCTAATTTTTCAGCAAGTATAGGTATAAGCTCATTTCTGTTCATCACTCTTTGTTCGTTGGTGCTAAAGCGTTTATCGGTACTCAACTCATTAAGATTGGCGACATGGCAAAAACGTTGAAACTGTTTATTGTTACCAACAGCTAAAATCACATTGCCATCTTGAGTGGCAAAACATTGATAAGGTACGATGGTTGGATGACCATTACCTTGACGTTTTGGATTTTCTTTCGTGGTTAAATAATTCATTCCTTGATTCGCTAGCATTGCCAATTGAACATCGAGCAGAGCAATATCAATCTGCTGGCCTTGATGGGTATGGTGTCGGGCCATTAATGCGGCTAAAATTGCATTACTACTATATAAACCGGTCATCACATCAACAACGGCAACACCTACTTTCATTGGCTCACCCTCAGGTTCACCTGTGATGCTCATCAAGCCACCTTCACCTTGAATCATGGCATCATAACCTGCTTTGTTAGCGCTTGGACCTGTTTGACCAAAACCGGTAATAGAGCAGTAAACCAATAGGGGGTTGATTTTATGCAAGCTTTGATAGTCTAAGCCGTATTTTGCTAAACCACCCACTTTAAAATTTTCAAGAAACACATCGGCTTTGGCAACAAGATCCTTAATAATTTGTTGCCCTTTACTTTGAGTAATATCAATCGCAATTGATTGTTTATTGCGATTGGCGCAATGAAAATAAGCGGCTTGTGGCGGCTGATCTTTTGTTGCCGCTTTAATAAACGGAGGTCCCCAAAACCGGGTGTCATCTCCTTTGTTCGGTTGTTCAACTTTAATCACTTCAGCGCCCATATCAGCCAATAATTGTGATGCCCAAGGACCGGCTAAAATTCGGCTTAAGTCGATAACTTTAATATTGTGTAGTGCGCTGCTCATTTTTTAATTTCCTAGATTTTACTATTATCCGTTGAGATTAATTAAAGGTTAAGACTAACATTGTCTTTTGTATTTGTTATGATTAAATGATTCTTTGTTTCAATTACCTTGATTTATTGGGATGAAAACCTTAGAAAATAATAATGAGTTGAACTCAAAATAAGCATTAACTGCTTAACATTTCCCTATGGAGACTGCTAAATGAAGCTAGCCAAATTTTTTATTTTACCCCTTTATCTTCTGTTACCAACCATGCCAGATTTGGCCTTAGCGAGTGAAGAAGAGCCAATCAGTTACAACCGAACGATCGATGTTGATGCTAAGGTAGTCACAAAACATAAAACAACAATCAAGGGTAATAAAATTGCATACACAGCGACAGTTGGTACTCAGCCTGTTTGGAATGATGACGGTGATGCTATAGCCACACTTCATTATACTTACTATAAACGCAGTGATGTCAAAGACTCTTCTAATCGTCCCTTGTTAATTTCATTCAATGGCGGTCCCGGATCTGCCTCAGTATGGATGCACGTTGCTTATACGGGACCCAAGGTGTTAAATGTTAATGATGAGGGGTATCCATTGCAACCTTATGGGGTGAAAACTAATCACTATTCGGTATTAGATGCTGCTGATATTGTCTTTGTTAATCCGGTTAACACCGGTTATTCACGAATGTTAAAAAACAAAAAAGGTGACTATCTTAGTAAAGAAGAACAGAAAAAAACTTTCTTTGGTGTGAATGCCGATATCAAGTATTTAGCTGAATGGCTCAATACTTTTGTCAGTCGCAATGAGCGTTGGCGCTCACCAAAATTTTTAATTGGTGAAAGTTATGGCACAACACGTGTTTCAGGCTTGGCCTTAGAACTGCAAGCTCGTCAGTGGATGTATCTTAATGGTGTTATTTTAGTTTCACCAACTGATATAGGATTAAAACGAGATGGAGCGATAAAATCTGCGAACCGATTACCTTATTTTTCCGCTGCAGCATGGCATCATAATATGTTAGGTAAAGATTTACAGAATAAAGATCTAGAAGAGTTATTACCTGAAGTTGAACAATTTACGTTAAATGAATATTTACCTGCTTTGGCGCAGGGTGGTTTTATTTCTCAAGCTAAGAAGCAGGCAATAGCTGAAACAGTTTCGGCTTACGCCGGCATTAGTATTGAAGCAGTAATACAAAATAATTTAGATATTGCTAATGATTTTTTCTGGAAAGAGTTATTGCGTGATAAGGGGCAAACGATCGGTCGACTAGACTCTAGATATTTAGGAATAGATGAAAAGGACACAGGAAGTTCACCTGATTATAATGCAGAACTCACGTCTTGGTTACACTCCTTTACGCCAGCCATTAATGATTATATGCGTAGAGAGTTAAACTATAAAACAGACATAAAATATAATATGTTTGGTAATGTTCATCCTTGGGATAGAGCGAACAATCACACGGGTGAAAATTTACGCTTAGCAATGGCACAAAATCCTTATTTAAATGTTGTTATTCAATCCGGTTACTATGATGGTGCAACCAATTACTTTGATGCGAAATACACTCTTTGGCAACTTGACCCTAGTGGAAAAATGAGCAATAGATTAAGTTTTAAAGGGTATCGTAGCGGTCATATGATGTATTTGCGTTCGGAAGATTTAAAACAAGCCAATGAGGATCTACGTCAGTTTATTAAAAACTCATTACCAGCAAAAAATGAAGCAGCCAAATATGAGATCAATAATGAATAGGATTAGCTAAACAGCTTTTTTCTTACCATGGCACGGTAATCTTTTGGCGTTAAGTTTAAGTACTTTTTAAACAACCGAGTTAAATGACCATGATCTTGATAGCCAACATAGTAAGCAATCTCTTGAATAGAGAGATTGCTGGAGGATAATAGATCTTTCGCCGCTTCGATCCGTAATTGCTGCCAGTGCTGAGTCGCACTGATACTTGTTGCGGTTTTAAATCGCCGGGTTAACGAGCGTGAACTGATATTAAATTGTTCAGCAATATCTGTTAAAGAACTGGTTGAATTAAGGTTATTACTCATCCAAAACTGAATTTGAGCGACCAGTTCATCGGGGTGTCTGTCGACACTACCTTCAAGATACCTTTGTTCCTTATAAGGTTTACGTATTTCATGCGAAAAGTGCATTTGAACTTGTTGAGCAATAGATTTACCATAAATTTGTTCAATTAAGTGCACTATTATATCAGCCAGTGCATTAAGGCTGGCTGCACAATAAATTCTATCCGATTGGGTGATGAAAAAATCAGGTTTGAGATCTACTAAGGGATAATCACGTTTAAATTGTTGTTCGTAATGCCAGTGTGTCGTAGCTGGGTGGTGATCTAACAAACCTGATTCCGCCATAAAGCAAACTCCCGTTCCACCACCAATTAACGTTGTACCTTGTTGCCAAATGTTATTCAACCAAGCAATCATTTGAGGGTGTTTTCTCAGTATAGGCCTAGGGTTTCGCCATAAGCTTGGAATAAAAGCAAAGTCAGGTAATCTTGCCTCCGTTACTGTGATGTCAGGCGTTAATTGTATAACGGCTCTGGTTGTCACTGCCTTTTTATTTTCTGCGACCATTTGAATAGAGAGTTTAGGGTTGCTTTTATTTTTTGTTAGTGCCAAAGCTTCACCAGCGCGCAGCATTTCAACAGGCAAACTGACACTGGTTGCTAGCATTTCATCATAAAGTACTAGAGCAATCTTCACCATTTTTGGCTGTTTAATTTTTATAGGCATTATTTATCAGTATAAATCGCAAGAAGTGTCCTTTATAGCATGTTATATGGCTGAAATAGCCGTTTATTTTTATTTTTATACGATAAAATAGAGTTAATAAGTTTTATTTTTATTTTCACATATTGTTTAAAGGTTTTTATGACTTCATTACCTCTTATTGTTGGTATGGGTGGCGTTAATGCTGCAGGCCGTACTTCTTTTCATCAAGGCTTTCGCCGTATTGTTATCGACAGCCTTAATAATGAAGCACGTCAAGAAACCTTTTTAGGGTTAGCTTCTTTGATGAAATTAGTCAGTTTTGAAGCGGGTCAGTTAATTGACAAAGAGGGTAATGTGGTGGCCAAAGGAGATATTGAATCACGTTTTGGCCAACAAATTCTTGAGGGTACGTTAATTCGTAAAATTGAAAAAAATCATTTTGATGTCGATGCTACACCTTGGCATCAAAAAATGACCTTATCGCCAAGTGACACTAATGGCGAGCAAAACATCACCTTTGAAACCAAACGCAGGGAGTTACCTTCTCCATTACCACGAACTTGGGTAGTTACTGACTTAGAGGCGGGTCGAGTAAAAGTTGAAATTCCTGGTGAGATTGAAATTAAACATAATGCTTATCGTGATAATCCGATAAAAGCTGCAGGCCAACTTCCGACCGGATTTGAACCCGCTAAACTTTATAACAGTCGCTATCAACCACGCGGGTTGCAAACGACAATATTTGGTGCCTCTGATGCTATTCATTCAACTGGTTTTGCTTGGTCTGAGATTATGGCAAAAATCAGCCCTGATCAAGTGGGGACTTATTCCGCATCGGTTATTGGTCAAATGCAAAGTGAAGGTTTGGGTGGTTTGGTGCGTAGTCGTTTAAAAGGCGATAGAGTGTCAACCAAAAACCTCGCCCTAGGTTTAAATACTATGTCGACAGATTTTATCAATGCTTATGTCACTGGAAGTGTTGGCACAACCTTCACTTCTTCGGGGGCTTGTGCCACTTTTTTATATAACTTAAAAGCTGCGGTGCAAGATATGCAAGCCGGTAGAATTCGTGTCGCTATTGTCGGTAGTGCCGAGTCGCCAATTACTCCTGAGGTCGTTGAAGGCTTTGGTAATATGAGTGCATTAGCTAATGAAGAGGGACTGAAAAAATTAGATGGTAGTGATAAGGCTGATCATCGCCGTACCAGTCGCCCGTTTGGCAATAATTGTGGTTTTACTATTGGTGAAGGTGCACAATTTATTGTCTTAATGGATGATGAATTAGTCTTAGAACTTGGCGCTAAAGTTTTAGGGTCAGTCCCTGATGTTTTTATTAATGCCGATGGTATTAAAAAGTCGATCACCGCACCAGGCCCAGGTAACTATATTACTATGGCAAAATCAGTGGCATTAGCCAAAAATATTTTAGGTGAACAGGCACTAAAAGAACGTAGTTTTATTTTGGCTCATGGTTCATCTACACCACAAAACCGGGTGACAGAGTCACACATTTATCATCGTATCGCTGAAACTTTCGCTATTGATGCTTGGCCTGTCGTTGCACCTAAAGCATTTGTCGGTCACACCATAGGTCCTGCAAGTGGTGACCAAATGGCAATGGCGTTAGGTGTTTTTGCTCATAATATTATGCCCGGTATTACTACTATTAATGAAGTGGCTGCGGATGTTTTTGATGAACACTTAAATATCGCCACTCAACATTGGCAGTGTGCCGCTATGGACATCGCTTTTATTAACTCAAAAGGTTTTGGTGGTAACAATGCAACCGCTACCGTTTTATCGCCATCAGTGAGCCTAGCTATGTTAGCTAAACGTCATGGCAAACAGGCAATGGATGAGTATCGTGAAAAACTAATTAATGTTGAGCTTGCTCAGAAAAATTATCAAGAAAGTGCCGACTTAGGACAATTTAATATTATTTATAAATTTGGTGAGGGTTTAATTGATGATAGTCAGTTAGAGCTGACAGCTGACAGCATTAATATGCCGGGCTTTGAACGCTTAATTGACTTACCAAAAACGAATCCGTTTGATGATATGTGTTAGCACATCAGATTGGTCTAGCGACTAAAATAGCCATTAACGCTTTAGTTTGGCCGCTGATGAATCATCGCACATTAATATATTGACTAAAGCCCTGTTAACTCATTAACATGGCTTTTTTTGATTGACGATGATAATTTGCTAAAGGAAAGTCTAAAGCACTTAATATGCCTATACAAACAATCACTTCCTATGAATAAGTTGACATCGGATTCCGTGCATTTCTTTATGATTAGTCACTGAACTGCAGTAGCTTATTTCTTGCCTAGTAGTTTGAAAATGTTGTTTGCGATATCGGTATTATCTAGTTGACCAGCAAACATTTCACTATTCTTTCCTAGTGCATGAACAGGGACATCAATTGCTGTATGACCTCCAGATGTCCAGCCAGTATTAGTCTTTAGATCAATCAACTTGGTAATAGCGGTTGATATAATTTTATTTTTACTCGGCTTTTTGACCTTTACTCTGTCATCATCATCAAGTTGATTGTAATTTGCTAATTGTTCAATGGCATAGGTTTTTGCCTGTTGAATCTGTGTTACTTCACTTTCAGTGACCGAAAAGTTGAGTAATTTTGAAACATGTTGTTGAGTGACTTTACTTTTTCCTAGTAGTGTTGCTATTGCTGATGGCGATTGGTTCATCGTACGTAAAATTTCAGGGTTCCATTCATATTTTCCATTGGCACCAACAGTTAAGCCACCCGTGCTGTGATCAGCCGTTAGGATAACTAAGGTGTCAGGGTGTTTATAGCTATATTTTTCTAAGTATTTCATTGTTATTGCCAAATCAGTCATTTCTGCCATTGCTGCAGAGATATCATTAGCATGTCCTGCCCAATCGACTTGGCTAGCTTCAATTAACATGAAGTAACCTTGATCATTTTCAAGTTGTTTAATCGCTGCTTTTGTCATTGTTGATAAACGATGCGGTTCATTATCGTCTAACGCCCATGGTAAGCCAACATTACTGAATAATCCTATAACAGGTTTGTCTGCATCAAGATTGGCTAATAAATTATAGTTATCGATATATTGAAAGCCAGCAGCTTTAAATTCATCAACTAAGTTGCGGTTTTCGCGAAGAAAATACTGCCAACCACCACCAAAATAGACATCGGCTTTTATCCCTTCATCGATATAGCTATCGGCAATAGCATTATAGTTTTGTCGACTTTCATTGTGCGCTAAATACGCAGCGGGTGTTGCATGATTTATTTGTGAGGTAACGACAATGCCAGTTTTCTTGCCTTGTGTTTTTGCAAATTCTAAGACTGTTTCAGCACTCTTTTTATTAACGTCTAAGCCAATGGCACCATTATAGGTTTTAACACCACTGGCAAGGGCGGTGGCTGCTGCTGCAGAGTCGGTTACTAACCCCGAAATACTCGCGGGGTATGTGCTCGAAGTGCCAATAACAAGACGATCAAAGATGGTTTCTTCAATCAACTGTGTTGCCGGGTCATCATTAAAATATCGATAAGCGCTGGTATAAGCAGGGCCCATACCATCAGCGATCACCATAATAATATTTTTAGGTTCGCTAACTTCGGTAACGCCTTTTGTTGAAGGGTTTTCAATGGCATTACCAGCCATTGACGCCAGAATAATACCTACAGCACAAAGAACTTTTTTCATTAGTTATTTCTTATAGTTAGTTGTTTTTTAGTGAAAGCTTAAGCCAAACCATACCATGCGATGATCAAAAGACGCCTTTTTATCTTTAATTAAACGAAACGTATTCTCTGTTTTGATAGGCCAAAACACCCTTGAGTCAATAATATCAAAGCCGGTAACTGGCGGTAAAACGTAATCCCTTTATTTATCGCATCACCGTCAATATTAGAGGCATTTAAATCACCTAGAATTACAAAAGGTATAAATGGCTTTAAGCCCCCCTTTTTTACTTTTTCATCATCATTAATGTAAACCGCAACCGCGTAAAATAATGTCAGTTAAAAAAGAGATTACTTGCTCTACATCTTCTTCTTCATAATATGCGCGGTTCATAATGGTTAATATTTGCGTTTCAAACTCGCCATAATGTTGAGTAGCCGACCAAATAAGAAAAATTAAGTGCACAGGATCAACACTTAGCATTTCTCCACTATCTATCCATTGTTGAAATACTTGAGCCTTTTCTCTGACCCATTTTCTTTGATAAGTACGGGCAAAGTCTTTTAGGTGCTGAGCACCTTGAATAATTTCCATCGCATAAATTTTAGAGGCTTCAGGGTGTTTGAATGACATTCTCACTTTAGCATCAATAAATTTTTCAATGGCTACTTTAGGCCCATCCTCAGTGTTAATATCACCAATACCCTCATCCCACATTTGTAAGGTATGCTCTAATACTGCATGGTAAATATTTTCTTTATTTTTAAAGTAATACAGTATATTGGCTTTGGGTAAATTTGCTCTATCTGCAATAGACTGAACCGTAGCCCCTTTGTAACCTTGTAAAACAAACTCAGTGCTCGCAGCGATTAAAATTTTATGCTGACTCTGCACACGAATGTGGCCTTTTTTTTTAATTCTTTCGTGTTTTTCATGCGTTTTTCTCAATATTTACCATATGCGAGTAAAGGTTTCTTATCTAAAATAGCGTTTATTACTTTAAATGACTTTTGTTAGAATACTTTTTGTTTTATGAGTACCAGCTAGTTAACTTTCAATGAAAAAATTCAACAAATAATCCCCCAGTCATTAGGTGCCTGTGTAGCCATACATATTACGCACTTAGTGTTATCTAAAAAATTATCAGCAATATATTTTGCTCTCAGTGAATCACTCGGTATTAAGACAATTTTGCAAAGTCACCTAATTTGGCTTTCATATGAGGTGCTGGCATAAAAATTAACCTTTTGTAGTGATACCAATAAAATTATTTAATTTATTGGTTATTAAGTATAACTCAGTCAGTTTCTAGCCAGAACTATTCTATGAAACGGCTATAAAGGGTTTTTACTGAAATCCTTTACTCTGTTATTTAGTCGCTATTGGCTCGAATTTATACTAATAGCGGTTAATCCTATTACGTGAAGAATCGATCAATTATCCATTGGTAACCAAAGCCACCCGCATAAATTCCAAATATCCCAACAATACCTGAAAGAACAGGGGGGGCAGGCAATGGCAGTTTGAATAAAGAAAATATAACGCCAACTAAAATACCGGTGGCAAGTGATGCGAGTATTTCCATTAATG
>Ga0307488_10001476_pt1 | contig 19585 bp, 14 predicted proteins | sample SB02metaG_FD_202248 | JGI IMG/M metagenome (GOLD analysis project Ga0307488, IMG submission 202248) | Sea-ice brine microbial communities from Beaufort Sea near Barrow, Alaska, United States - SB 0.2 | ecosystem: Environmental > Aquatic > Marine > Coastal | place: USA: Alaska | collected... | reverse complement strand
GTGCTTGAATAATTGCATTAGGCTGCATTTTTATAGCACGCATTACGAAGCCATGAGACCAACTAAGTTTGGATGCCTTGATATGTTCTTTTGGTGAAGCAAGACCAACCAGTGATGCTTCTTGAACTCCATCAAACTGAGACATTAAGGTATCATGTTGCCAACAAAAATCGTCCTTATGCAAAACGATGTCAAGCAAGTCTTTGCTGTTCACTATACGGTGTTTAGCAATCTGTTCTTTTGATGTAACCGGCATAGGGGAACTGTTATCAGGGACGGTCTGCCCCTTACTGGTGTCGACCAGAGAACCATCCGCTAGCAATACAAGTCCATATTCTGTGGCCAAATCAAAAACGGCGGGCGTCCATAACACTCGGCCAGGATCATCTTTTCCTAACACTGCGTGCAAATATCCTAATCCTTTATGTTGCCCTTCTAGCAATCCTTCAATACATTCAAAGCCTCTAAAAATATCGGTGGGAATTGAAATAACGTCGCCCGCAGCCAGCGTAATACGTCCATCTTTACCGTCCACGCCCGACATAAAGTCCCACTTACCGGTATGTACAAGAAATACTTCTTCGGTTAGATGACTATGCTGAGAGTTTAAGCAACCCGCAGGTTGGCGCGCGCCACCTATATTAAAACCGTGAGGAATACCAATATGCACATGTTGTTCAGGATTTTCAGCAACGCCTGGCCCAATTATCGTAAAGTTTTCCTTTTTGTCTGAACCTGGACTCCGAGTATCTATGAAGGCTGTCATACACGCTTTTAATTTGTCATAACGAACGGTTCTTTCTTTTAAAGACATTCTTTTTCCTTTTTTAATAGCTAACGTGCAGTCCAGCCGCCGTCAACTTTGATACAGGTACCTGTAATCATTGCCGAAAGTTTACTTAATAAAAACACACAAGCATTCGCAACATCATCTGTGCTAGCCAATGATTTCATGGGGATCATCTCGTAAACAAATTTTTTAAATTCTGGATTTTCAAACATTGGCTCAGTTAGTGGCGTTAGCACAAATGTGGGGGCGACTGTATTCACGCGAATGCGTTTCTCAGCCAACTCCACAGCCATCGCTTTGCTCAATCCTTCAACCGCATGTTTAGACATACAATAAAGTGTTCGGTTAGGTGATCCTACAAACCCCATTTGTGATGACATATTTACAATTGCACCACCAGACACTTTCATTTTAGCCGCTGCCGCTTTTGCGGTTCGGTACATACTTTTAATGTTTATATCAACCACATCGTCTAAATCTTGAGCTACTTGCTCAAGGAATGGGGCTACGCGGTTAATACCCACATTATTGATCAGGCCATCTAATTCATTTAATCCCTGAATTCGTTGAATAAATGAATCGTTAGTAACGTCATTTTCCCAAACTTCGATATTTTGAGGCGCTAATTGTTGCAAACCAGCGAGGTCTTTATGGGTTCTAGCAACAGCGATTACATGAGCCCCACATTGCGCAGCTAGCAGAGCGCAGGCTCGGCCTATCCCTTTCCCTGCGCCTGTGACTAAAATCGATTTTCCCGCTAATAGATCGGTGCTAAACCCTGACATCAGTTTACCTTAAATTATATTTTGCATTCGAAGTCATTATTAAGTAGGATAATTTCAATAGCAAGAAATTTATTGAAATTATGTGTTTATCATTATACTTCGGAGCACCAGAATGATTAAGTATCTAAAGAAGGGGCCTACTCAAGAAGAGAAGGTAGCGTCAAATAAAAAAGTACAAACTATTGTCGAAGACATCATTAGCAACATAGAGACTAATGGTGACGAAGCGGTACGAGAATACTCAGAAAAGTTCGATAAATGGACTCCGAAGTCATTTCGTCTCTCAAAAGAGGAAATAGCCGCGTGTTATTCCGAACTTGATGAGCAAGTTATTTCCGATATTCGTTGGGCGCAAGCACAGGTTAGAAACTTTGCTCAAATACAACGTGACTCTATGAAAGATGTCGAAGTGGAGACGCTACCCGGCGTTACCCTTGGTCACAAGCATATCCCAATGGAGTCTGTAGGTTGCTATGTTCCTGGTGGTAAATATCCTCTCGTTGCATCGGCGCACATGAGCGTAGTGACTGCAAAAGTTGCAGGGGTAAAGCGTGTTATTGCCTGTGCACCTCCGTTTGATGGTAAACCGTCAGCAGCTATCGTTGTTGCTATGGACATGGCTGGAGCGGATGAAATATATTGTTTTGGCGGTGTGCAAGCAGTTGCTGCAATGGCCATTGGTACCGAAACAATTGCACCTGTAGATATGATTGTTGGCCCTGGAAATGCTTTTGTTGCAGAAGCTAAACGCCAGCTATTCGGGCGTGTTGGCATTGACTTGTTTGCCGGACCCACCGAAACATTAGTCATCGCAGACGACAGTGTAGATGGCGAGTTATGTGCCGCCGATTTGCTGGGTCAAGCAGAGCATGGTCCAACGTCGCCAGCAGTGCTGTTAACCAATAGCGAAGCGTTAGCAAAAGAAACGATGCTAGAAGTTGAACGGCAATTAAAAATATTACCTACTGGTGAGATTGCCGGACAAGCATGGCGAGACTTTGGTGAGGTAATTGTGTGTGATACTTACGAAGAAATGTTAGGCGTTGCAAACAACCTTGCATCTGAACACGTGCAGGTAATGACCAGAAACGTAGACTACTTCAAAGATAACATGCAAAACTTTGGTGCTTTGTTCTTAGGCCCCGAAACTAATGTATCATATGGCGATAAATGCATCGGAACAAATCATACACTACCAACTAAAAAGGCAGCGCGCTATACTGGTGGATTATGGGTTGGGAAATTCATTAAAACATGTACTTTCCAATATATTACCGAAGAAGCCTCTGTAGTGGTTGGTAATTACTGTTCTAGATTATGCGCTGTAGAAGGTTTTGCTGGGCATAAAGAACAAGCTGACATACGATTGAGAAGATACGAGAAATAATATTGAATAAAAATAAACGTGTCACATCATATGATGTAGCAAAAGTTGCCGGCGTGTCGCAGTCCGCAGTATCTAGGGTTTTTCAGAAAGGCCGCAGTGTTTCTGATAAAACGAGAGAAAAGGTGCTAGCAACAGCAAATGAACTGGGTTACAAGCCCAATGCTATTGCACGAATGCTGATTACCAAACATTCAGGTATGGTCGCGGTTATTTTATCTTCCCGGGTTAACCTTATTTATCCTGAAGTATTGTCTTTGTTGAATAAACGTTTATCAGAAAAAAACGAACGGGTGTTATTGTTTAATTTGGATGATGCTGCGGGTTTAGACGATATTTTAGAACACATATGGACCTTTCAGGTAGATGGCGTAATAGCAATTGCCGCCCATTTTGATAATGAAAGTATCAACAAATTCAAACAGCATCAAATCCCAGTTGTACTTTATAACCGCCGAGTAGCTGGGCATTCGGCAAGTTCTGTTTGTTGTAATCATGAGCAAGGTATTTTTGAGCTAGTCGAGATTTTACATAACTTTAAACACAAAAATTATTTAGTCCTTGCCGGGCCAGAAGAATCTGACGTAGCCCAAGAACGCTGTGAATTAGCGCTTAAAGCACTCGCCAATAAAGGTATCAATAATGTACCAATAGAATATGGCGATTTTAGTTATGCGTCTGGACGACAGGCTTTTTCAAATTATATGGCATCACATTCTGCGCCCACTGCTGTTGTCTGCAGTAATGACACTATGGCTATAGGTGTAATAGATGAAGCCAGAGAGAATTGTGGTTTAAGAGTTCCTGAAGATTTATCTGTGGTGGGTTTTGACGGCGTAAACGCCGTATTTTGGCATAGTTACCAACTCACTACGGTTAAGCAGCCTATAGAGCAGATGACCAAAGCCGCCGTTGACATTTTACTTGAACAAATAGCATCGCCTGAAAACCCAGCTCAACTTCGCGTATGGTCTGGATCTTTAATTCAAGGAAATACGGTAGGACCTGCAAGGAATGAACAATAAACCACTGCTAGTCTTCATACCTGGTACTTTATGCACCAGTGACGTGTTTATGCCTATGTTGGTAGATTTTCCGCTTGAAGCAAAAATCGTCGAGTTTAATCAACATGATAACTTATCAGATATGGCAGCTGAAGTTATGCGCATTGCGGGGGGGCGCCCTTTTATCCCAGTTGGGTTTTCTATGGGCGGGATGGTGGCGTTTGAATTAATGCGCATGAATATTGGGCAACTTGCAGGAATAGTCTTGCTTAATAGTAATTGCCATGCAGATATAGCGGGGCGCAAAGCGGGTCGTGATAGCCATCTACAAATTGCTAAAACGCAAGGTATTGAAACTCTTATCAGGCAAGAATATTTACCTGTCTACTTTGGTGACCCGTTTTGTGATGAAGGCGAAATCGTCACGGAAATGGCTAAGCAGCTAGGAGTTAATACTTTTGAGGCACAGTTGAAAGTATTGGCTGAGCGTCCTGATTCTCTAAATATATTAACCAATTTTGATAAACCATTATTGATAGTAGGGGCACAAAACGATCGACCTTGTCCACCTGCACACCAGCAAATAATGGCTAAAGCGGCGGCACAATCTGAACTACATTTATTATCAGATTGTGGTCATTTCGCGCCTCTACAGGCGCCAACAATTATTGCCAATCTAATTAAGCAATGGGTAAATAAATATTATGCATGAATTTAAACAGGCGCTGGCTAATAAACGGCCTCTATTAGGAACATTTGTAAAAACACCTCATTTTCATAACACTGAAGTATTATCAAAAGTTGGCTTTGCGACATTATGCCTTGATGCAGAGCACGCCCCTTTCGACAGACGTGATTTAGATACCTGCATTTTGGCAGCAAAAGCCAATCAGCAGCATGTTTTAGTACGCATTCCAAACGACCATCACGATACTATTTTAAATACCTTAGATTTAGGCGCCGATGGTATTGTTATACCCCATGTAAAAAGTGCACAGCAATTAGAAAATGTTGTTAAGCAATGTTATTACGGTCATAACGGGCGAGGTTACGCAGGCTCTACGCGTATGGCGGGTTATACCACAAATAACATGCAGCAGAACCTCGCGCATAATGCTAATAATACGGTGATAATCGCACAAATTGAAGATATTGATGCGCTTGATCAGCTAGACGCTATTTGCCAAGTAAAGGGCGTAGATTGTTTATTTATTGGCAGAATGGATTTGACAGTAGCACTAGGAGAAACTGATGCTAACTCACCTAAAGTAATCGAGACAGTGAGTAAAATTGTTGAAGTTGCCAACAAATATGAGCTTGCAACCGGTATGTTTATTGCCAATTTAGATGAGTTGGAGCATTGGCTGAATCTGCACGTTTCACTATTCCTACTGGGCTCCGATCACAGTTTTATGCTATCAGGAGCCAGACAATTACACACTAAATTCGAACAAGTTAAGCAAAATCAATAATAAGGCAATCAGGCTATGAGTAAGCGTATTTGGTATATAAAAACAATATTAATTATTTTAATACTAAGCCCATCAATCGCTTGTTCAAGTGCAAAATCAATTCAAAAAGAAATAATACCACTTATGGATTGGACAACGCCGGACGTTCCTAACTTGTCGGTCTTATCAATATCGCATTTACGCAATAGACAATATGGCAGCAAATTCGTAAAACGTTCAGCCATAGCCAACAACAGTAGTGGCTATTCGTCATTCATGCTCAGCTACGAAAGTGATGGCTTAACTAACTATGCGCGTATTGATATTCCGCAAAAATCCGCGCCTATAAAAGGCTACCCGGTTTTATTTTATAGTCATGGTTGGGTTGGGATTGATAATGCACCTTTGTTTAATTTCTTTCTTGAGCAAAACGGTAGTCAAGCCAAGTACATCGACAATATGGCAAAGCAGGGGTATGTTGTGATTACACCGGGTTGGCGTGGGCATGGCACTGTAAACGGGGTCCCTGCTCAAGGAATAGAGTTTATGCAACGCTGGGATAATGCGAGTTATATTAGCCCTATATTTTATGCCATCGATATGCTAAATGCCCTCGACAGCCTAAATAGCTTAGCCTCGATTGAATTTAGCCAAGAGCCTCTGGAAGTCGATATAAATAAAGTTGTACTATCAGGACATTCCCAAGGCGCAGACTCTGCGTTGATGATGCTTGCCATTGCTGGTGAACAATCCAGTGTTAAAAATACGATCGCTGCAGCATCGATATTTTCGGGCTGCTTTCTACCTCGTTTGGTTCAAGGTGGTCTTTACGGTGCTATGGTGACGAGTCCTGAAGCATTTATGTCGGGCGATGGCACATGGACAAAGAGTGCGATTGGAAAAGGTGGCGAAATCAATCCTAATTTTCAATTTCCTTATCCGCCAGATTGGATTGACACTGTTGATCCCAATGCATGGTCTTGGCAAAAAGAAGTCTGGTCGGTAAGCACGGTCGAACTCGCCTTTGTTAATAAATACAATCAAATGTATGAAGTGCTGAACAAAAATAAACTCACCACTAGTAACTATAGACTTACCACGGATACTGCAGGCAAAGTGAGTGTTGAGCACCCGATCGATATTAAGAGCGCTTATTCCAAGATGGACGCTATTAATTATCCTCTGTTTTTAAGCGAGCCACTTGCCTTACATTATTCCGATCGTGATTACTACTCTCCACCTTTTTGGAATAAACAGTTAGCAGATTCATTAACGGCAATGCATTCAAAAGTGGCGTTGTTGGAATACCAAGGTAATACACATTCATTAACTATTAGCGAGCATAAGTGGTTTTCTGAAGACTATAACGAACAAGGCATTGATAAGGTCATAACACATGACCTCAAGTGGTTTTCTCGATAAGCACAAGCACTAATTTATTTTAGTAGCTCAGCCTTAATTATATTGTTTGAGTGATTGCAATAGAGGCTGCAGCGCCTCCCCATATTTTTGCCAGCTATCAACACTCGTATTATAGATCGGTTGCCTGACTTGCTCCGCACTCGGCGTCATTACTATACGCTGGGTTTGATAAAAACGCTCTGTCGATTCTTCGTAGCCAAGCCCTAAAAATTCCAGTAATCGTCCGGTTACTTTCGGTTGGTCATTAACAACTTCTTCATATATCACGGTCGTTATATCCTTGCTATACAAAGAAGTCCAAAATGCCATTAACCGCTCATGCTCTCGATAATAGTGTGCTAGAGCCGATAAATCGTGCGCGTAACCCTGGCTGTCGTCAAACGGTAGTTTAAAAATAGATAGGCAATTGTCAGTTGGATTACGTTTACAGTAGACAAACTTAGCATCAGGTAAAATAGCTTTAATAAACCCAACAAAATTAAAATTAAGCGGATTTTTGTCAGTGAAAAAGGAGTATTCACCGAAGGTTTCGAGCATCCTTTGTTTATACTGCCGACCAAGTTCAGTGCGTTGTGAATGGCTCAGTTTAGCTAAACAGTAGGGATAGGGTGCATTGGTAATTTGTTCTGCTGTTTTAACTAAATCATTGATATAACTGAGTTCACCTGCGCCAAAAACTAGCGAATGAGAGGCAAGTATCTGCTCTGCTAGGCTGGTACCTGAGCGCGGCATACCAATAATAAAGATAGGATGAACCTGGGTGAGACAAACATCGGCCGGGGTATTGGGTGCAATACCTTCCACTGTGGCTCGATATTGCTCCGTTAGTTGTGCGTTGTACGGAAATTTGCGTGCTTTTATTTGCTGTGCATACGCGTAGTTTTTAATCGCTAAGGTATATTCCTTATTCTTGTCATAATAAACCCCTAATGCAAAAAATAAAGACATCTTAAATACGCTTGGTGTTGCGTTATCAGCCAGTAGTTCAGTAATTTTTTCGACTTCTTCAACTCTTAACATTTGATTTTTAAGCTTTGCTAACTGATAAAATGAACTGGCATGATTAGGAGTATGTGTGAGTGCTATTCGAAAACTATTGGCCGCTGAATTAAATTCACCTAGTTGTTCTTGGAGTACCCCAAGATGATTGTAAGCTTCGCTGTTGTTAGGTTCCTGCTCAATAGCAGATTGTAAACAGTCTTTTGCTTTAACATAGTTGCCTAGCTGCTTCAGTGCAGTCGATAAATTGATACGTGCAGGCATGTAATTATCTAGCGCGATCGCTTTTTCAAAAGTTTTCCGCGCATTATGATAATCAATTTTTGCTAATTGAATTTCACCTTTAACATTTAGAAAATAACTATTATTTGGTACGAGATGGTTAGCACGATCAATGGCTTTCAAAGCAACTTCAAAGTTGCCCAGCTCTTTTAATGACTGTGAAAAATTAGCTAGGCATTCAGGGTAATTGGCATCTAATTTAAGGGCTGCGTCAAATGCTAAAACCGCCTGTTGATGCTGATCTTGCGCGGCTAATACATTACCCAAATTGTTAAGCGTCTGGGGTTGTTGAGTATTCAAGCTTAAAGAAGAGTTAAAAGCCTTCTCAGCGCTTTGGAACTGGTGCTGATCTTTGTATGCAAGACCTAAGTTGCTGAAGGTTTGCGCGTCTTTATTGTTAATAGTAAGCGCTTTTTCTAACACTGGGATAGCTTTCTTAGCTTGCTGCATTTGAATAAATACAACACCTAGTAGATTCAAGGCGTGCAGATTTGCAGGCTCAAGTTTTAAGATATCTTCAAATATCAGCTGAGCATCTGGTAAGCGTTCATTTTGTAGTAACTGAAAACCTTGTTGTAATTGATTAGCGACTCGTTGGTTCACTGCATTCCTTGTTATATTTTGAGCGTGGTTAACAATAAAAAAGGCCTACTTAATGTAGGCCAATATATACTAGCAGTGTACAACTTTAAACCTTAGAAGTTATAAGCAAGCCTCACACCAAAGTTACGCGGAGAATTGTAGTCGTATGCAACCCGAGCGCGACTGAATATCTCAGTGTAGGTTTTAATAAGTTCGTCGGTGGCATTATTGACATACGCTTGTACGCTATAATTGCCATCTACAGATTCCCACTTTACCGAGAGGTCTAGTTTGGTATAGTCGCTCTGGTCAGCAAAAAATACGGGTGCACGATTACTCACAAAACCAGAGTTATAGTAAGCGAACGCATGTGGTTTTATCGTACCCATATTACCCAAATCGATAAAGTACGACACACCCAAACCAACCGTCATGTCAGGTGTATAGGGCGTATCTTCGCCATTTACAACATATACAAAAGCACCATTAATCGTTTCAGCGCCAATCGGTGGAACACCTTCCCAGACAAGGTTACCTGCGTCGACAATAAATTCGTCATACTCTGACATATCAATCGACACACCAAAATCAACAACGAGCGCATCAGTAACATCCCAGAAGCCTTCGACTTCGAGTCCTCGTGATAAAATTGAACCACCGGGAACCTGCGTTGCTACAGCAACCCCCGTCGTGCCTTGTTCAATAAAAGCAGTGGTTGTAAGCCCCTCAAATTTGCCGCTATAAGCAGCCATATTTAAACGTAAATCGCCGTCTAATAAGGTTGATTTTGCGCCTATTTCAAATGCTTTATTGGTTTGTGGAGTCAGCAGAGTTTGCGTTGTAACATCAGTTGAGCCGGCAATATAGGCTGTAGCATAGGTTGCATAAACCATGAGGTCATCGTTGACTTTATAATCTGCACCTAAACGATAATCAGTATTCTCATCTACGCCTCGTTGTACTTCTCTACTTCCGTAAGTACGAGTTGGCAGTTTTGGGCCTAAGCGCGCTGCTGTATCACTAAAACTGAGGGGGTCAGCGCTTTGTGATTCACGGTCATCCTCAGTATAACGAATACCCGCAGTCAGGTTTAACTTTTCAGTTAACGCATAGGTTGCTTGCCCGTATAAAGCAGTTGATTTAGTACCACCACGACCTTCGCTATTCCAATAAGCCCAAGACGGTGTATCAGGAGTCGCTCCTGCATAACCCGACCAAGATTCTACCAAACTCCCAAAAAGATAAGCTGAGCGATTAGCGGGATCTTGGCTATTAAAATAATACACACCAGCAGTATATTGCAAAGGGCCGTCAAACAAAGATGAAATAGTTATATCAACTTGCTTTGATTTACTGGTGCTATAGTTTCCGTCTACCCAAGAAGCCAAACCAGAAAGGTCTGCATCCATTAGGTTAATTGACTGATAATCAAACATCGCAGCGTTCACCATTACGCTGTGATCGGCGACTTCCCAATCAATATTTACATAAAATGAGGTTTCTTCAAGCTCTCGATTTGGCGTGTAATCATAGTCGATGGTTCGTGCGCCTGGAACAATAGTAGCAAAAGGGTCGCCATCACAAACGTTACCACCAGAAACTGTTCTGCCACCCGGTCTGTCCGGTGAACCATCAGCACAGCCTTGATAGACACCAAAACGAGGATCTAAAAATCCATTAGCGGCATTGATGAGAGTAGGGTCATCTTTATCAAGCGGAATGCCGGCCGGCTTATAGCCATAATTCAGGCTGCCGTTACCCGTATCTTTCCAATGTGCTGCGGTTAAATTAATAGATAAGTTATCGGTGGGCTTAAACAACAATTGACCACGTATATAGGTGTAGTCAGAATCTTTTATATCTCCCGCTGGGTTGTTGATGTTTTCCACAAAACCGTCACGTTTTTCATCGGCAGCAGTAATACGAAAAGCGACATTTTCACTAACAGGAACATTGACGAAACCTTCGGTTTTCACTAAATTAAAGTCACCAAGTGTTACCGCGCCGCCGAATGAAAACTCTTCAAAATCGGGCTTTTTGGTAATGACATTAATTAAGCCGCCAAACGTATTGCGACCAAATAGAGTTCCTTGAGGTCCGCGCAGCGCTTCTATACGTTCGACATCTAAATAACCTGCAAGCGCCTGTCCGGTGGTAGGTAAGTACATATTGTTGTGATATATAGGAACTGCAATATCGGTAGTACCTGCGCTACCTGCACCGCGCAATATTATTTGCGGGTTATTACCAAAACTTGTAATCGTTACGCCAGGAATTGCTTTCTCTAATGACATTACATTCGTAATTTGCATGTCTACTAATTCGCTACCACTAATAGCAGTAACGGCGAGTGGAACGTCCTGAATATTAGTAACGCGCTTTGTAGCGCTCACTTCTATTATTTCAATTTCTTTTTCTGCTTTTACCTGGGCATATGCGCTCGACATAACAAGAGCATTTGCGACTGCCAGAGCAACGGTTGTTTTAGATAGGGTATTGTATTTTTTTTTCATAAGTCTCGTCCTAAAGCAATTTCTAATTTGTCTGCGCAATCGTGCGACCGGATGTTTGTATCATTTTTGTTAAAACATAAGCTGAGTTCAAAAATACTTCGGATTCAACATTAAATCAATAGCAAATATGCCTAAAAACCGAATAAAAGGGAGTTTTTATTGATATTATCCACTTAAATAACGTTTTTTACCTAAAAATAATAATGTAAAAATTAAATTAAAGACTTCGAAGTCATTTTTAGTTGTTACTTTCTATTTACAAATTTTAACGTGCTTTATTAAATTCTCGCATTCTAGCAAACACATCTATACCCAATTGATCATAAACGGATAGCAAGTCAACAAGCACCCAATTCTCTCGGATTAATTTTCCTTCTACTCGCCAAAAATCTAAGCTACGCATGTTGATTTTTTGATCCGCCGGCGCAATCCCTAGCCATCCCGAACCACTTACTGTCATATACATCCCCGGCCAAGCAGTAAAAGCCGCATAGTTATTGTCGGCAAATAAGTGTCCCTTTGACGGGTCACCAACACGATCTGGTAAGCCATTTAGAAAAGGAATTTGATGCCAATCTCGAAAACCTTTAATTGTGCGGCCCGTCCCGATGCCTGAAGGACCATACCAAGAACATTTTGGGTGCCAGTACGTATCAAGTTGCATTGCTTTTAAGCCAAAATCAGCATAATTGCCAAGCGCACAGCACATATCGTTTACGATATTTTTAGTCTGTTTGGTTTGCACGCGATCGTAAATTGCTCGTTCAATACCATCTAAAGTCGCTGGCGCGGGCACTTGCCACTCTCGACCAAGACTCGGAGCCAATGGCCATGCCTTTGCTTGCAGCATGAGCTCAGGAATATCCCAAATAGCTTGATATTCAATTACCTTATCATTTTCAAATTGGTAGAATTCATGAAACCGTAAAGATGCTATATGGTGAGTAGCGGGAATATCTAACCAGGCCTTTTCAAATGTACCGCAGTAGTAACCGCAGCAACCTACCCAAACTTTACCATTGTCGGTAACACCTGAAAGGATGATCGTATCTCGTCGCTCCATGTCCGGCATGGATTGATATAAAGGCATGATAGCTTCTGAAAACAAAGCCGCCGCATTAGCTAAGTTTTCAAATGGAAAACATAATTGTACTTTAGCCGTTGTCGCAAATAAATCTAATAGGCATTTTTCGACCTTATCAGGCTCAAAGTCATACTGAATTTGACTCAAGTTTTTAATTTTTTGCTTACATTCGTGAAGTTGTTTTTGTATTGTGTCTGTCTGCATCAAAGGCCTTTTAAATAATCGCTATATTAATTTTAATAGCTTTATTGAAATCATCCCCACTGAACATATGTCTAGTCACATTTTGGGGATTAAAACTAATCTGTTCTCTTTACATTTTTGGGTTCTCAATAGATGCTGTTCTAGCAAGCACATCAATTCCCTGCTGTTTTAACCAATAAGGAATATCCATCAGTACCCAGTTTTCTAGCAACTTGTCACCTTGACGGTAATATACATCTACAATTCTCATGTCGGCGCGCATATCGCCACTGGGCATCCCCAAAAAACCGCCGTTGGACTTATTAGAAAGATTTGGCCAACCAAAAAAGCAAGCAAATTGGCCTTCCGCAAAACGACACACATGGCCATTAAATACTTTGTCGGTAAGCCCTTCTCTGAATGGATACATATGCTGCTCTTGATAACGCGCAATGGTATACGTAGAGCCAATGCCGGCTGGGCCGTACCATCCCATATTTTCATGCCAATTTTTTTGCATAACCTCCGGTCCCGCGCGATCGTTACCACTCGTATTAAGCTTACTCAGATCTGCAATCATCGTATTCAATACGTCTAGTGTTTGCTGGGCTTCTTCTGGCAAATGCTCATCGAACAATAAACCGTTGTGATGTCTTGGGCCGGGGTGCAATATTGATGAACCCGTTTGTGGTGGTAAAGGATGAATGCCGACTTGTTGCATCAGCCCTATGATATCTAACCACAAACCTGTTTTAGTTATTTTACCATTCTCAATACAGTTAAATTCAGCATATTTTAACATTACAACTTTGCGCGATGCCCTAATACCTAGCCAATCATCATCGAATAAGGCCATAAAATGGCCCATACTCATTACCCAATTCTCGCCGCTGACCTCATTAGTGCCGGCCATAAAAACGTCTTGCCTGCGTTGAATATTGGCAAATGAGCCATACAAAGGCTCCCACACTTGTTTGGCAACGTCTCGTACATTATCAATTTTGTTAAACGGGTATACGCCATAAAACTCATAATCATCTGCTATATGTTTTTCTAGCACTGAACATACGTGTTCAGCGTTGGTGTTTTCCATGTCAGTAAAGTAATTTAATACGTACTGCTTTTCATATTGATAATTCGACATGTTAATAATCCGCTGGTTTATTACTGTAATAAAGAAAAGTTTATTTACTAATGACTTCGAAGTCAATTAATAATATGATGCTAATGAAATGTAAATAGAAACTTAAAAAAATAGACCTAGAGGCCTTAATATGACTGAATTCGGCGTCCTTAACTGGAGTATACTCATCGTGTATGTTGTTGCTAATATACTGTTGGGTTTGGTAATTGGGAAGAAGATAAAAACGGATCAAGACTTTTACATAGGACAAAAAAATACACCTTGGTGGGCAATTGGCATTTCTGTCGTCGCCACTTATGTAAGTGCTATGACCTTCTTGGGTGCCCCTGCATGGGCATATAAAGAAGGCATAAGCGTGATTGCGATACACCTTAATTATCCGCTGGTCATTATGGCCGTTATTATTTTCTTTTTCCCGTTCTTTTATAATGCAGGCGTCGCGTCTATTTATGAGTATCAAGAGAAACGGTTTGGCAAACGTGCGAGGGCGTTAATTTCCTCAATCTGGTTAGTGTCCCAAACCATGTCCTCAGCCGCTGTTTTGTATGCAACCTCTGTTGTCCTTAGTTTTATTACCGGAATGGATGTTATACCTGCAATAGTTGTCATCACGGTTATTGCACTTATCTATACGGTGATGGGGGGCATAACCGCGGTAATATGGACAGATGTGGTCCAGTCCATCATCTTATTTGCTGGTGCAGGTATTATATTTTATGTGCTGGTTCAAGAAAGTAGTGTTTCGGTTATGGACTCACTGGCGCAATTAAAAGCTCAAGGCAAACTCGATCCCTTAAATTTTGATTTTGACTTTACTGCTACTACTACCGTTTGGAGCGGAATCATAGCCATGTCGCTCTACCATACTACAGTGTATGGAACGAATCAGATGATGGTGCAGCGCACACTAGCTGCTAAGAACATAGGGGATGCTAAAAAATCATATTTACTGATGGGTTTTGCCGCTTTCTTTATCTATCTCTTTTTTATTATATTAGGCGTTTTGTTTTACAACTATTATCAAGGTCGCACTTTTGAAAACGAAAATACCATTATCCTGCAATTTGCTGCTGAATATGGCATGCCTGGACTAATGGGAATTATCGCCGCCGCAGTAATGGCCGCGTCAATGTCGAGTCTCGATTCTGCATTTAATTCGCTTTCAACTATTTCGACTATCGATTTTTATAAAAAGTACTTTAGGAAAGACGAGACTAATGCGCATTACTTAAAGGTTACTCGTTTGTTCACACTGTTTTGGGCTTTGCTAATCATTTTTCCCGCTATTATGTACCATATATATAGCTCGGGCTCGATACTAGAGGTACTCAGTAAAGTAGGATCTTATTTTGTTGGGGCACAACTAGGTATGTTTGCTTTAGGCTTTTTCTTTAAACAAGCAACCGAAAATGGCTTATTAGTGGGCACTTTTACCGGCTTTGTCGTGGTCGCAGGCGTAGCTCTAGGCACCGACATTGCGTGGCCGTGGTATTGCCTGATCGGCGCTGCAGTCAATATAGTCATTACGTTAATTGCCAGTAGAGTTATTGACGGAAAACAAACTGAATTGTCTGAATACACTGTAAAAGGACAGAAATTAAAATTCGCTCGTGAAGGCTTAGATGAAAAAGAAAACGGTTGGTATCGCGTGCCAGGTAAAGTTGATCGTGTTAACTACTGGTTGTTCGCTTTCTTTATTCTCACCATAGTATTCTTATGGTCGTTCGAGTACATGATATAGAGCATAATATGACTTCAATTATTGATGATTTTTATCTTACTTTACAAAGGGGGGAGTCACTTAGCGCTTTAGTGAATGACGATATAATGCTAAATGCCGCATATCCCATAGAGCAAATTATAGGTATAAATGCCATTGAAAAAGACTTTTGGCAACTCTTTAAAAATGCTTTTGAGCATTTCGAACGTAAAGCATTTATCGAGTTTGACAGTGCTTATGAAAGCGACCGTTGGATTGCTGCAACGGGATATTTTAGTGGCATTTTCGTCAATGATTTTCTAGGGATCCCAGCCACCGGTAGTCTTTTATATTTGCGTTTTACGGAATTGGTCAAAATAACAAATAACAAAATATCTGAGTATTTTATTATTTTTGATTTTTTAGATGTCATGCACCAAGCGGGCATTTATCCATTACGCAAAAGTTTAGGTCACTGCGGTCAAATACAACCACCAAATACGATGGATGGTTTATCGCCTGTGGAAGTTAATAAGTTCCAAGCTGATGAATCGGAACAGCTCGTTTTAAACATGTTAGAGGAACTTAGCAAGTTTGATGGGAAATCATTATTAAGTATGCAGCTAGATAAATATTGGCATCCAGACTTCATGTGGTATGGCCCCGCTGGTATTGGAACAACCAAAGGTATCAAAAGTTTTCGCGAGCAGCATCAAGGACCCTTTGTATTTAGTTTTCCTGATCGAGTAGTAGACCATAAAGCTTGCGTTGTAAAAAAAGGCAACTATGTCGCAACCGGCGGTTGGCCGCATATGCATGGAACTCACTCTGCAGGCGGCTGGTTAGGATTGCCTCCAACCAACAAAACACTTGAATTAAGGGTAATTGATATATGGCGACGAGAGGGCAATTTATTAAAAGAAAACTGGGTTGGAATTGACATTATCCATATGTGCAAACAAATGGGACTAGATGTTTTCGCTTTAATGAAAACCAGCGTTTAATCGCTAACATGCTACCTTGACTTGGTTTGAGTAAGCAGTAATTTTTGTAAATACGGTAATAAATTATGAATGATAAAACGGTACCAACGAATAATGTTATGCATTTACCACAAGGTGAGGTCACACAACTGTATTGGAAAAATCTGCCTGAATTATTAAACCCAACTAATCCCAAAAGCCAATTATTGACAGGTTTTGACGCAGAATTTATCGATATTGTTGACTACATAGTGCGCATTACCCATAGAATTTGGGAACAAAAAAATGTAGGTTTGTGTAACGACTATTATGCAGAATACTGCCCTGTGCATACCTTAGGTGCATATGCAGACGCAGTATCGAGCGTAGTCAGCGGAACTTTGCAAACTATCAGTGCTTTTCCGGACCGCTTGCTGATTGGTGAAAACGTAATTTGGCGAGATCTTGGCCCCAACAAGGGATATTATTCATCGCATAGAATTACCAGTATTATGACCAATAAAGGGCCATCAGAATTTGGTGATCCGACGCACAAAATTGGACGTGTCACTACCATTGCAGATTGCATTTGTGTTGAGAACAAAATTGTATATGAATGGTTAGTCCGCGATAACAGCTTTTTAGTAAAGCAGCTCGGAATTGAAGTGTTAGATGCTAGTGAACATTTCGCTAAAATTCCTACACATCCAAAATTCGAGAAGTGGCGCCAGGCTGAAATATCCAGAGTGAAAGCGCAAAAGCCAAGTGAACATCGATGGAAAGAACCCATTGACAAATCAGCTGTTGAATTTAGTAACAGCTGGTTAGATACCCTGTTTAATCAAAAAAAATTTGGTAAAGCAAATACCTTTTATCACTTAAATGCAAAGTTACAATGGCCTGGTGGACGCCAAGCGGTCGGTATTCCGAGTATTAAAGGAACTATTATTCAATGGTTAGCAACTTGTCCAGAAGCACAGGTTACCTGTGATCATGTATCTACTGTTCCCTTTGATCAGGAAAAGGGGGTTATCGATATTGCTATACGGTGGTCATTAACGGGTTCTTTTTCTTCAAAAGACAAAAGATTATCGATGTATTGTGGACAAGAATTTTTCATATTAGGCGCTTCCCATTTGCGCTTAGTTGATGGAAAAATTAGCGAAGAATGGACCGTATTTGATGAGGTTGCTGCTTACGCAAATCTTATTAGAGACTTCAACAGCGCCAATGATAAGAGCGGAGTGAAATCATGCTAGATTCAATTATTAACGCGTTTACTAAAGGTGATCTAGCTGACCTTAACGCTAAGATGCTGCATAGTGCTTATTGGGCGCAACATAATGCAAAACTTTACGGCCCAGAAAAACTAAACACCATCCTAGCTAATTGGTTTACCTTAGCCGGTAAGTGCACTGTATTAGATTATCAAACTGTTAAACATAACAACCACTACGTTGTCCACTTAACGCTGGAGTCAGAAAATAAAAATGGCACCATTAATTATATATTTTGGCTAGAAACCGATCAGCGAGTAATAAAGTCAGTGCAAGCGTTGGTGGATACAGCTCAGTTAGCGGCAGCTAGCATGTACGAACTGAAACAAATCAGCGATAGCTTGCTAACTGCAGACCCTTTAATAATATCTGACTATGACCAGCAAGACCATCTGCAAGATGATATTGCATGGCCATCTAAATTAATTGGTAAGAATAACGAACAGGCCGAAATACTTGATGGGTGGTGGGCCATTTGGAGCCAAAAGCAACTAGCCAATATAGACAAATTCTATAATGCGGACGCTGTTATTAATTTATCTAGTAATAAACACCCGCAAAAGAAGGCGCTGTTATTTGAATTCGTGTTATCAAAAGCAAATAAGCTTACTAGGAGCTTTACTCAGTTAGAAGATATTGCGATAGACGGTCAGCAGGTTGCAATAAAATGGTTTTTAGATGGGGATGAGGCTAGCACTAAAATTAGGTTGCCATTTATTACATTATTAACAATTGAAAATAATAAAATTACAAACGATACAACTATTTGTGACATATTAGCATTCAACAAGAGCTTCCCTGTTAGTGCTTTATTTATATAAATTGCAGACATAAAAAATGGGGTAGTCGGGTACTGTCAAGTTTCCGAGTTCGGGTGAATTAAATGGCAGTTTGGCTACCTATGCCAAATTTTGGACATAACTTACCCCGTTTCATTCAACGAACGCTCTGTCTCTGATAAGTCTGTCATTATTCGCTTTCATTAAATGGCGACCAAGTCGAAACAGATTATTAACCACGCCATGGCACGAGAGAAATCGTTGAGCCTGCCCTTTAGATTTAAATTTCCTCGTTTGTCTTTCCTGTTGTGGACTATGTTAATGGGATAATTCGGATCTATCGTTTTCGTATTGCTTGGCAGGATACCTAGCATCAGGTATCAGTTCTTTCATTGCGGCTGAATAACTGCGCAATTTATCGGTGACTATCCTGATTAGCTGGACTTATTGCCCTTTAAGTCACTATCTGAAGGATCTTTTAGCCACGTTTTTGTTTTTATGTTTCTGGACCAGAATATCAATGTCGTCACCATCCTGCTCGACTGTCCGCCGAAGGTAATGCAGAGCTCTATTTATGTTGATAAATACCTCATCAAGATACCAAATATCACCTAATCGTCCACAGACCTTGAGGTTTCATTGTGGTATTGCAGTTAGACGCTTTGCTTGTTAAGTGTAAAGTTGAATTGGGTTTGTAATTACACATCGCCCTATTATTGTAGCTTACTTTTAGACTTTACCGACCTTACCCTATGTTAAGTTAGTTTTATTTATTTAATATCCTTAATATTTTTTTATTGAATTTTGATAGGATTAATACATAAATTGACCTTTACCTAATTTTAGATGTTTGCTGTTTTAGATTGTATTTGTCTAAGCCACAAAGAGTGTTCGGGTATTATCTTCACGAACAACAAAGCGTAAGGTCAACAATATAAGGGCGATTTGATTTGAGTGTAAAAATAGCGCTGATTGCTGAAGGTGGTGGCCAACGAGGAATATTCACTGCAGGTGTCTTAGATGCCTGGTTAGATAGTGATTTCGACCCTTTCGATTTATTTATAGGGACGTCATCGGGCTCGCAAAATATCACGAGCTTTTTATCGCGTCAAAAAGGGTATGCCAAACAATTAATCCGTGGTTTATCGCGTCAAAAGCGTTTTTATAAGCTAGGTCGTGGATTAGTGGGGGGCAATGTTGTGGATTTGGATTGGTACTTTGATAAAACTATTCAAGGAAGATTTG
>Ga0307488_10001475_pt1 | contig 19590 bp, 14 predicted proteins | sample SB02metaG_FD_202248 | JGI IMG/M metagenome (GOLD analysis project Ga0307488, IMG submission 202248) | Sea-ice brine microbial communities from Beaufort Sea near Barrow, Alaska, United States - SB 0.2 | ecosystem: Environmental > Aquatic > Marine > Coastal | place: USA: Alaska | collected... | reverse complement strand
GTGTCGAAGCATTTGTGATGCAAGAAGGTAAAACGTTGCAACAGGCTTTTCACGCCGCGGAACAAAAACTTGAGGATGCTAAGGACATAAGCAAAGAAAAAATTCAGCAAGTGAGTAAAGACTTAAAGAGTAACTTACGTTTGTGGGGTGATGCTTTAGAAGCCGCCAGTGCAGCATATAAAGATCAAATAAAGTTTGATTTAGCTTATGTTAATAATTCAATATGGAATAAGTTTCAGAGTATCGCTAATTCAAATACAGCGGAGTTTATAGCGTTCACAAGGACTCTAAAGGAACAAGCACAAACCGTTAGAACAGATGAACATCTAGCAGCGCATCAGGAACATAGTCAATGGGCTTCCGAAAACGCCTTATGGCTAGATGAGATTGAGTTTTGGAAAAAAGACCACGAAAAAGCGTTAGCTAAACTAATAGATATAGAAAAATCAGTCAAACAGCAAAAGACGGCATTGTTTGAGCATGCTCAGGTCATTCAAGCGCATGCCAACATAGACCATAAACATGAAAAAATCATGACCGATTCTGAACAAGATTCAACTAGCGAAGTTTTCAATGTTGCGGATGAGAAAGAAACTGCAGTGCATAACAAAGAACGAAAAACACATGCGCAACATTCCGAATTTCATCATGCTTTTAAAACCCACCATTATAAAATAATGGCGATGATCAATATGCTTCATAAAGAAAATAATGACTGACTATAACGACAACAGCACGCTTAAACATGATCCAGAATCGAATGTGGAAGCCTTAAAAACTGCAATAGTTAACGGGGAAGAGCTGCGATTAAGAGCGCTTTTGACAAATCTGTTATTTGACGAACTACAAAAAAGCTACCTTATTACGTTGGCTGAATAACGAGGCAATCCAGAAATAGTAAGTCTACTTAAGGGCGCGCCAGCAAAACCTTAGTAGTTGATAAGTGTAGAGTGCTCTATATTGCTCTTATTCCAATATTAGGACACTCGGTTTAACTGTTAATAATACAAACTACACTTTGTAGAACATGCCACAACAGCACTTTCACCTTGATGTTTTCCTTCAGATATATGTCTTTCTATTTCGACACCTTTAATGAATTCAAGGTCTTTCAGTTCAACTTTTAATTCATCAAGGGACATCAATAATTCTTTTTGGGGTGGCCCAACAATACCTCTCATTTCTAGTTACCGTTCAGTATAGGCTGCTAAAATAAAGACCCCATTATCTTTTAAGGCGTGAACAATTTTAGAATGAATGTTTTTTCGTAACAAGGCAGGAACATGTGCTGAAATTGAGACTATGCCATCCCACGCTTCAATTCCAAAGTCACAGTCGTCTAGGTCAATCACTATTATTGAGATGGTTACTCCATGTTTACTAGCAAGCTTATTTGCTTTGTTTAATCCTACAGGAGACTGGTCAATAGCCGTCACTAAATATCCCTGAGGAGCCAGAAAAAAAGCATTTCTGCCTTCACCTTCTGCTAGACAAAGTACTCGACCACCCTTTGGTATTTGGGAATACTCATTTTTTAAATATTCATTCGGTCCTGTACCGAACGCAAACCCGTCTTCGTTATATCTTTTGTGGGTATCCACAGTGATTAATGCAGGTAACACCTGTTAGAGAGGCACAAAATAATATAAAGCAATGAAATTTCGTTAAAAGTTGTGTTGTCGATAATAAGATTGATTGTCATCAATATAACTTAATTACCCTAGGTGATAATTTTGCAGTGTTCAATGCGTCACTATTATAAGGACTACTACTTTAGGCTTTACTAGCTGACAAGTCCTAATTTAGATGAAAAGGTATGATTTATGACAGATTCAACGGGCTATGTTCGCTGGTTTAAGGAACTTAATATTGACGATGTATCCTTAGTAGGTGGCAAGAACGCTTCGTTAGGTGATATGTACCAAAACCTTACATCTGAAGGTGTGCGAATCCCCAATGGTTTTGCCATTACAGCACAGGCTTATAACTATGTACTTGAACATAATAATGCATGGCCACTTCTGCATGCTGTGCTTGATGGCCTTGACCCTGAAAATATTAAGGACTTACAGGTATGTGGTAAAAAAGCCCGAGCGATTGTATTAAACTGCAAGCTACCTGATGACCTAAAGACGTCAATTTTGCGTGGCTATGCACAACTTAAACAAGAGTACGGAAAAGAAATATCTTTGGCTGTACGTTCCTCGGCGACTGCCGAAGATTCCCCTGAAGCATCGTTCGCCGGACAAAACGATAGTTACTTGAATATTAGCGGTGACGAAGCTTTGCTGAATGCTTATCAACGTTGCTTAGCGTCAAACTTTACCGACCGTTCTATTCATTACAAATACGATAATAACTTTGATTTTTATAACGTATTTCTCTCAGTTGTGGTGATGAAAATGGTACGTAGTGATATTGGGTCCAGTGGTGTTATGTTTTCGCTAGATACAGAAACTAACTTTAAAGATGTGGTTTTCATCAATGCTGCCTTAGGTTTAGGCGAAAACATCGTTCAGGGTACAATCGAGCCAGACAGTTTTTATGTTCACAAACCCACGTTTAACCAAGGTTTTCGGACTGTATTGAAACGCCGTTTGGGTCAAAAAGAATTAAAGATGATTTTTACAGATAGCCTCAATACCAACAATATTTCTGTGGAATATACCGAGAATATAGAAACCAGCAACGATGAAAAACAACACTTTTGTATCAGCGACGTCGATGTCATGGTGTTGGCTGACTATGCCATTAAAATTGAAGATCATTATTCGCAAAAAGCTGGATTCTATAAACCTATGGATATGGAGTGGGCTAAGGATGGTATCGACGGCAAACTCTATATTGTTCAGGCCCGTCCCGAGACAGTATCTTCACAAACAAAAGGCACGACCCTTGAAATATATCACCTCAAGGAAAGCGCTAACATCCTTGCAAAGGGTCAAGCTGTTGGTACTCGAATAGGTGCTGGAAAAGTGAGGATTGTTAACGATGTGAATCTACTGAGTGACTTTAAGCCTGGAGAAGTACTGGTTGCCGATACCACCACACCAGACTGGGAACCTGTCATGAAAATCGCCGCAGCGATTGTGACTAACCGTGGCGGACGGACCTGTCATGCCGCTATTGTGGCCCGCGAATTGGGTATCCCCGCTATTGTAGGTACCAATGACGCCACTGAAAAGCTTAGTAATAAGCAAGCAGTTACGGTTAGTTGTGCAGAAGGTGAATTCGGTAATATTTATGAAGGTATTCTTAAATTTGAGATTGAACAGACCGATCTCAGTCAATTGGCAAAGCCAAAAACACAGATCATGATGAATTTAGGCAATCCAGATCAAGCCTTCAGTCTTGCTTCTTTACCGGTTGATGGCATTGGGTTGGCGCGGATGGAATTTATTATCAATGAATATATAAAAGTGCATCCGATGGCGTTTAAACACCCTGAAAAAGTTGATGATGACACACGTGAAAAAATAAACTCGATTTGTACTGCTTATAAAAGCCCGCAGGACTTTTTTGTTAAAACCCTTTCTGAAGGTGTTGCTACGATTGCTGCAGCGGTCTATCCAAAACCCTGTGTGGTTCGCATGAGCGACTTTAAAAGTAACGAATATGCCACATTGTTAGGCGGAACTTTTTTTGAACCGAAAGAAGACAATCCAATGATTGGGTTTCGTGGTGCCGCTCGTTATGCTCACCCGGCTTATGCCGAAGGATTTGCGCTAGAGTGCCAGTCGATGAAACGAGTCCGCGATGAAATGGGTATGACCAATGTAATATTGATGATCCCTTTTTGTCGTCGGGTGCAAGAAGGTGAAAAGGTACTGGAGTCTATGGCTAAAAATGGACTCAAGCGTGGTGACAATGACTTGAAAGTGTATGTGATGTGCGAGATACCCAATAATGTGATTCAGATTGATGCCTTCGCCAAACTTTTCGATGGGTTGTCTATCGGTTCCAACGACCTGACCCAACTCACTTTGGGTGTTGATCGAGATTCGCAAATTGTTGCCTTTGATTTCGACGAGCGTGATCCAGGTGTAAAGGAGATGATAAGGCTTGCAGTCGAAGGGGGTAAACGAAATCACATTCATACCGGTATATGTGGACAAGCCCCGTCAGATTATCCTGAAATAGCTGAATATTTGGTGCAAATTGAGATTGACTCTATGAGCCTTAATCCAGATACCGTACTTGCTACAACTAGACAGGTGCTGGAGGTAGAAAAACGCCTATTACACGTGACTAAAGTCGCTGAATAATCAATTTATCGATACTAATATAACTGATTGTTTTTTTGCTATTTAATACACATTAAGGATATCAACATGAAAAGAGTCGCAAATAAAACAGCATTAATAACCGGTGCTGCACTGGGTATTGGCAAAGCCACCGCCCTTCTTTTAGCGCAACAAGGCGCGAAGGTAGCCATAACAGACATCGATGATAAACAAGGTCAAAACCTCACTGATGAGATCAATGCATCTGGCGGCGTAGCTAAATATTGGCATCTAGAGACGTCGGATGAAGACAACGTAAAACAGGTGTTTTCTGAAGTGGCAAGTGAGTTTGGAACAATTGATATCCTGGTTAATAACGCGGGTATCGCCGGAGTAAACAAACCCACCCATGAAATAACCAAAATAGAATGGGAATCTCTGATGAATATCAACGTCACAGGCGTGTTTCTTTGTACAAAACACGTTATTCCTTATATGCAAAAATCATCTTCAGGTAGCATCATAAACTTATCATCCATCTATGGTTTGGTTGGAGCTGGGGATCTACCGCCTTATCATGCATCAAAAGGTGCCGTTCGGTTAATGAGCAAAAATGATGCGCTTATCTATGCAAAAGACAACATTAGGGTCAATTCTGTGCACCCAGGATTTATTTGGACACCGTTAGTTGAGGCACTTGCAAATGGGTCATCCATAGGACCGAAAGAATTTAAAAAGCAGCTAGATAACCGCCATCCAATAGGTCATGTTGGTGCGCCTGATGATGTTGCATATGGCGTGTTGTATCTTGCATCGGATGAATCTAAATTCGTAACCGGTACTGAGTTAGTGATTGATGGTGGCTATACCTGTCAGTAAATTTTAGTCTGAACGAAGTTTATGTATTATTGCGGATATCCCTAATACTAGTGACTGGCATTCTTATTTGATATAACAACGTGCCAATTATTTGAATGTATAGAATTCCTCAAAGTACAGGTTTTATACCCCTTTGGAGCCCATTCATTACAATTTTTGATGGGCTCCTTTTTTAATATAGGTTTTTCTGAGTCCCCTACTCCACTCAAATTGACGAATGTGAAAATGGTCAAACCTCAATTTATTTTCTAGACGCAAACAATAAAAACACCGTCCCGAGAATACCAGCGATAATTGAACCAAATAAAATGCCTAATTTGGCTTGTTCAATTAGTTCAGGTTGTCCTTCGAATGCTAATGCGGAGATAAATAGTGACATGGTAAACCCAATACCAGCCAAAAAACCAAGACCCACGATGTGATAAAAATCTACGCCCTTGGGTAGCCTTGCTATGCCGGTTTTTAAAGATAGCCACGCAAAAATACTGATCCCTATGCCTTTACCCAATACAAGACCAAATAATACGGCCAATGTGACCACAGCATCGCTAAACTCAGGAATGTCGGTGGGTATCAGCATGCCCGCGTTTAAAAAAGCAAATAACGGTAATATGATAAGACTAACGGGTTTATCAAGGGAGTTACCCCAGCGTATTATCGGTGTAGTGGTTTTTTTAGCAATATCTTCGGCTTCAACCGCAAGTGCGTGTTGCTCCCCACTTTCAAGAATAGTGGAGTCCGGTTTGTTGACATCCTCAAAATTCTCAACCACGTTTTTCATTTTATGTTGAAACCAAACCTTGTTGGCATAAGGTCGTGTGGGTACCATCAAGGCTGCCAAAATTCCTGCCGTCGTGGCATGAATTCCAGATTGAAGAATAAACCACCACAATAAAACACCCCCGATAAAATAAAAGGAGGCCTTTCTTATTCCTAGCAAGTTCATCAATAACATTGCGATTAATGTCAATCCAGCCCATAAAAGCGAACTGACCACAATTTCCTCTGTATAAAAAAGACCGATAACCGCAACAGCCCCCATGTCATCAACAATAGCTAAACCTGTCAGTATAATGGCGGCAGCTCGAGGAGCTCTAGTGCCTAATAATGTTAAAATACCGATGGCAAAAGCGGTGTCCGTTGCCATCGGTATACCCCACCCCTGATAAGCGTCTATTCCGCCTATATTCACAATTAGCAGATATATTAATGCAGGTAGTACCATGCCACCTATCGCCATAGCAATCACTAAGGCGGCGTCTTTTAGATCACTCAGTGCTCCTACTAAACATTCATACTTGATTTCTAAACCCAAGATAAAGAAAAATAACACCATCAACCCATCATTGATCCAATAGTGTATTGAGTGACTGATTTCCCAGTCCCCGAGTGAAACTGCGAGGACCAGTTTACTTAGGGTTTCATATTGGTGTTGCCATCCAACATTGACCATAAGAATAGCCAGTAAAGCGGCAATAAATAACACTATTCCGGCCATAGCTTGGCTATTGATAAAGGCTTCTAAAGGTGATGATAGTTTAAGAAAGCTACGTTCAAGTGGCGCATGCCTTCGGTTTGCTTCTCTTATTTTGTATTTCATAACCTTTCCTTGCAGATTTTTACTATGTACTGATAAAAGAGTATGACTAACAACAATAATTATATTTGGCATTCGACATAAAATCGTATAAAAAATAATAATAATTAGTATTCTATTCTTTATCTGTGGCGTAATAATAACACAACACGCTGCAGTCAAGTTTAATGTCTTTATATTCAGAATTTCTGATAGTGGTTTGCAATGCATTAAACATACTGGTGCGCTATCATGATTCGTACACTAATTAAATTTGCGGTTTATATAAAATGAGCTTGTTAGCTATTTACCATTAAAAGAAGACAATATGTTATGAATGCTTTTTATGAATATGACTAATACATAGAACCATAAATGATTTTGAAAGCCGTCGGTAAATCAATTCATCAATGAGGAGAAAACGATGTTAGTCAGTCTAAAAGAATTAAGCGGAAGCACCATTAAGGCAACTGACGGAGACTTAGGTCAGGCGAAGGATGTGTATTTTGACGATAGGTCTTTAACGATTCGGTTTTTGGTAGTTGATACCCATCCTTGGCTACCACTGAGTCAGAAAGTACTAATAAGTCCTATTTCATTGCTTGAGTTTAGTGCCGATGACTATGCAATGACGGTGTCACTGTCAAAAGACATGGTGAAGAGTTGCCCCAAAGTTGAAGAACATGAAACCGTATCTAGAGAGTTTGAAAAAATCTATTACGATTATTTTGGTTACGGCTATTATTGGACTGGTGAAGGTGCATGGGGAGAATATGCATACCCGACCGCGCTATATCACGGAAATATACTGCCTTTTGACAATATAGAAACTGATAACACTGAAACTGACAATGTTGCAGATGACAACCTTGAGACAGCAAACCACTTGCGTTCGGCTAATGAGCTCGCACATTACAGCATTGATGCCGTGGATGGTAAAGAGGGTTACATCTATGACTTTATTTGGGATACCTACAACTGGTCCCTAAGATATCTGGTAATTGATACGCGAGACTGGTTACCTGGTGGCAAACACGTACTTGTCTCGCCAGAACAGTTTGATTCTTTTAATTGGGGGAATCAAACTGTTAGCTGCAATATAGGTTTGCAGCAGATAAAAGCGTGTCCTGAATATCGTTCAGATAAATTAAATGACAGTCAATACCTGGAACAAGTTAAGCAAAAACTACAGGGCATATAATGATTCGATTAAGTGATCTGTTAAATGCATAGGCCGCTGCTGACGATACACGCTTTTGTATCCGTGATGCAGATGTGTCAATCATATTAAAATTTTTTTGTCGCCTCGCAAAAAACATTATTGCCGGGGCATCATTCCATGGGCTAAAAATCAAGGATAAAACATGACAACAACAAACGACACTAACAAAAACAATATCAATAACACTAATAATCCAGAGCATATCAGTAAGGTTTTGTATGGTGAAGAAACCGCTAAAGCCCTTGTAAACTTCAACATTAGTGAGATAAAAATGCCCCGTGCCTTTCTTTGGGCACTGGGTGAGGTGAAAAGTGCAGCTGCGATTGCAAATATGGAGCTAGGGTTACTTGAGCCAGACAAAGCGATGGCGATCAAACGTGCAGCTCAAAGTGTGGCTAACGGCTTCTACGACGATCAATTTCCGGTCGATGTATTTCAAACTGGCTCAGGTACTAGTACTAACATGAATGCTAATGAGGTGATTGCCTCCCTTGTTGCTTTACAAAGTAAGGGAAAACTATCAGTGCACCCTTTGGATGAAGTCAATTTAGGACAAAGCTCTAATGACGTTATCCCATCCTGTATTCATTTAAGTGCAGCTACGCTTATAGAAAACGAACTACTGCCTGCCCTATCCCACCTAGTTGATACTTTAGATAATAAAGCCAAGGAACATCAGGATACTATCAAAACCGGTAGAACCCATCTTATGGATGCGATGCCGTTAAGCTTTGGGCAAGAGATAAGTGCTTGGCGAGATCAGATTACCTTCATACGTACTCAACTCCAACATAACTTACAAAGCTTATGTAAGCTTGCTATTGGTGGCACTGCTGTAGGAACGGGTGTCAACACACATCCAGAATTTGGCACTGTCGTGACCCGTGTATTATCAGGCAGTAGCGGATTGGTGTTCACCCCAGCTGACAATTACTTTCAAGCAATCAGTGCCCAAGACACAGCCGTCAACATTAGTGGCAACCTCAAAACCACCGCAGTCAGCTTGAGTAAAATCAGTAATGATATCCGTTGGCTAAGCAGTGGACCGTTAAATGGCTTAAATGAAATACACTTACCTGCGCTTCAAAAAGGTAGCAGTATCATGCCAGGAAAAGTGAACCCCGTGATCCCGGAAGCGGTGCTGATGGGATGTACTCAAGTGATTGGTAATGACACTACCATCACCTTGGCAGCCCAGTCAGGTAACTTTCAATTAAACACCATGTTGCCTTTAATCGGCCATACTCTAATACAAAGTATTCAACTACTGACTACTTGTAGCACCTCACTGGCGGATAAAGCCATCAAAGGCATGCAAATAAACCACGCAAAGATTGAGCAAAGTGTGACACGAAATCCTATGTTAGTGACAGCCTTGACAAGTTTGATTGGTTACGACAAAAGCGCCGAAATTGCCAAAAAAGCTTACACAGAAAACAGAACGGTACTAGATGTCGCCAAAGAGCTGACCATTATAGATGAAGCTGTACTTATCGAAAGGTTAGAACCGAGAGCCATTGTAGGTGACACAAAAATGTAAACACTGAGCACAGATTCAAAGATTGATGTGGTTACTTGGATGATAAATATCCGGCATCTTAACTATCAACGGATTTATGAACGACTGAAACATAGTCACCCATAGCACTGTCACCTCATTCAATATGCTTAAGCACCCGTAAAAAACCTAAGTGTAAATTTCAACAGAACTTATGCCAAGTATGTAGGCAACAAATAAGGATACAAAATGAGCAGTAATGTAGATGTTAACAACCGTCCAGATTATGATCATGTCATTCAAGACATTGCCGATTATGTATTAAATTATAAAGTCACCAGCGAAGAAGCTTTAGACACCGCAAGAAACTGTTTAATGGACACATTAGGCTGTGGATTACTGGCACTACGGTTTCCTGAATGTACCAAACACCTTGGCCCTATAGTACAAGGTACGGTTGTACCGAATGGAGCCCGAGTGCCAGGCACATCGCTGACGCTAGATCCTGTGAAAGCCGCGTGGGACATTGGTTGTATCATTCGTTGGTTAGATTATAACGACACTTGGTTGGCTGCTGAATGGGGGCATCCATCGGATAATTTAGGCGGTATTCTGGCCGTAGCAGATCATCTGTCTCAAGTTAGATTATCGAGAGGCGAACAACCTCTTATTATGCGAGATGTACTTGAGAACATGGTCATGGCACATGAAATTCAAGGCGTGATCGCTATAGAAAACTCTTTCAATCGAGTGGGTTTGTGCCACGTATTATTAGTACGCGTTGCATCAACAGCGGTTATCACCAAAATGATGGGCGGCGATAGAGAGCAGATAATGGCGGCAGTATCGCAAGCATGGGTCGATGGCTCTGCTCTGCGTACTTATCGACACGCACCAAACGCAGGCTCTCGTAAATCTTGGGCAGCCGGCGACGCTACCTCAAGAGCAGTTCGTTTGGCTGACATGTCAATGCGCGGAGAAATGGGGATACCAAGCGCATTAACCGCAGAGCAATGGGGGTTTTATGATGTATCTTTCTCTAAAACAAACAAAGACCAAGCCCTCAAACCAGAGACTCAACGTCAGTTTTCGTTTTCTCAAGACTACGGCTCTTATGTGATGGAAAACATCTTGTTTAAGATTTCTTTTCCAGCTGAGTTTCATGCACAAACTGCTGCTGAGGCATCGGTTATTTTGTATCCTCAGGTTAGTGCTCGTTTAGAGGATATCGAGAAAATTGTAGTCCGGACACACGAGTCTGCAATTCGTATTATTTCAAAAACGGGGACGCTTGCCAATGCTGCGGACCGCGACCATTGTTTGCAATACATGATTGCGGTTCCATTGGCGTTTGGCAATTTAACGGCGGATCATTACGAGGACAATTTTCACAACGCACATCCCATCATCGATGAACTTCGCGATAAAATGGAAATTGTCGAAGATAAGCGCTTTACCACAGAGTATTTAGAAGCCGATAAACGCTCTATCGCCAATGCTATTCAGGTTTTCTTTAAAGATGGCAGCAGCACTGAAGAAGTGGTTGTAGAATACCCGGTAGGTCATCGCTTTCGCCGTAAAGAAGGCATCCCGCTGTTGGAGCAAAAGTTTAAAACTAACCTAGCATCACGTTTCCCAAGTCAACAATGTCAAAAGATCTCAACACTTTGTAAAATTCAAGGCACACTTGAGGTAACACCCGTAAACCTTTTTATGGACTTATTTGTTATCAGTTAAGTTTGGAAACTATTTAATTTATACAGATAACAGCATTAATAACACAGTCTATTATTACTGCTAGCCGTTATCTAAAGTGTTATCAGTAAACAACGAAACCAGAGTAGACCAATAGGATTTAATATGACTGATCAAAATAAACACAGTATCGCAACCTTTGCGGCTTTGAAAACCTCCATAGCAAATGGTGAAGAGTTATCGGTAAAAGAATTGTTAGCCAATCAACCGATGCAAGAGCTTGAAAAAAGCTATCTCATTGACCTAGCCAAATTATCCAACAACCCCACTATTATTAAGCTACTTGAAGATGTTCCGTTATCAAATAAGTGAAATTTGAATGGCCAATATGGTATCGGTTACCATAGAGCTAATATAATCGATTATGAATACGGAACCATGTGCTAACTGAACTCGCCTATATCTTTTTTATTATGGCTATTGCGACAGCGATAGTGTGGAAGTCATGCCACTATTTAGAGGAAGCATGCCACGATTTAGCAAACTGTTACGGGTTGCCAGACTCAGTCAAAGGCTCCACCGTGATGGCAATCAGTTCGAGTTTCCCAGAACTGGTCACCATCATTTTGGCGACAGGTGTTCATGGCGACTTTGAATTGGGTCTGGCGACAATTATCGGGTCAGCAGTGTTCAATATCTTGGTCATCCCTGGGACCTCGGTATTTTTTCGACCCGGTTCACTGCATGCAGCTCGCAACGTGCTGTACCGTGAAGCTCAGTTTTACCTTATCAGTGTGCTGATAGTGATGGTAACGCTGTCGTTTGCGGTTATTTATCAACCGTCTACGGTGCAACAATTCAACGGAACACTTACTAGTTCACTGATGATCCTACCGCTGTTATTTTACGGGTTGTACATCTACATACAATATCAAGAAGTACGCGACCACAGCCCCGAAGAAAAACATCCGAGTTGTTCAGCACTCAAAAGCTGGGGCAAACTGATTCTATGTATGTTGCTGGTTACCATTGGGGTGGAAATGTTGATCCGAATGGTTATTGATCTCGGCGAGATGTTCCAAACGCCAAGTTATTTTTGGGGGGCAACTATATTAGCAGCAGCAACCAGTATCCCTGACCTTTTTGTCAGCATCAAAGCGGCCCAACGTAAACACAGTTCCGCAAGCTTAACAAACGCCTTTGGCAGCAATGTTTTCGACTTATTGGTGGTTTTACCTGCCGGCGTCATCATTGCCGGCTCAGTGGTCTTCAACTATCACCGGGTTATTCCAATGATGATGTTTCTTATATTTGCCACAGTGACTTTTCTGGTGCTGGCACGAAGTGGTTCCGAGCTGACCAATAATAAAGGTAAAATACTGCTGGTATTGTATGCCGGATTTATTGTTTGGATGGGAACACAATACATTGGTGTTGGTGGCCCCATCACAGCGAACTGCAGCGATTCAATTGGTTACCAACAGTTAGAAATCAATCAACCCACACAATATGTATAAATGCTTGGTTTCGGCATAAATAAACAAGAGTTAATAGTATTACAACAGTTTGATAGTAGCCCATGAAAAGTGAGCAGCATTAGGTTACGAGGTGTTGTGTCGTCAATTGTTAAAGTTTAAATTTAGTTAGTAACCGTAGCTTCAATGCTACTGGCGTTGAAATTCGCTGTGTATCTCAATCTCTACTTCGTCACTCACCATCGGAATAAACTTTTTCAAACCAAACTCAGAACGTTTAAATCTTAAATTGGCAGCAAAGCCAAGAGTATACTTTCGAGTAAGTGGATTATTGGCCGCACCATTTAATTTAACCACCATGGTTACTGCCTGAGTTGCACCTAAAAAAGTAAGTTCTCCTTGCACCAATAACTGTTCATTTTCAATTTTTTCAACAGTTAAACTGCGAAACACAGCTTGAGGAAAGTTTTCAGTATTAAGCCATGGTGCGCCTAAAAGTGTGGTCGCAAAGGCTGGATTATTGACATCAATACTACGCATATCAATTACTGCTTCAATACTTGAATTTTCAATGTTGATGGGATCAAAATTCAGGCTCACATCAAACTCGTTGAAGCGACCTACATAGCTTGAAAAACCCATATGGTTAATTTTAAATAATAGTGCAGCGTGGTCTTTATCAAGCTTATATTCACCGACCTGAACCTCAATAATTTTTTGTTTTAAAGTTGGCTGCAGCCAACTCACACAAGAACTCATTAGGCATAACATAGAGACAGTCAGCAATAATTGGCAAAGCATCTGTTTTTGGTGGGTACGTTTAAATCGAAATAAAAACTCTAGGGTTAGCATATGTATCCTTGATGACGAGTAATTCTGTTCTGAAGCTTTATTTTACTGCAACTTAAAATGCTGTGTTACTTACCTTAAAAGACAAATTAATCAAAGAAGGTGAAGCTGCATTTAAAAATGTAACAGCATAGTACTTTACGGCTTAGCACTTATGCAATATTCCACCGCAAAGCCTCAATGTTGGATAAATCTATAAACAGGGGATAAAAATGGCTACATCAAGTTCATTTTATAGCCATTATTAATACTACTATATTAAATGTTAGCAGTGTCTTTCGCAGCAGTGATATGTGCATTTGTCCGTTGAATTAAAGTTTAAAACTGAACATAGTTTTGAGCTCATAAAATTGTGAGCATAAAAATTCAAAATTTCGTGTTGTTTGACACTTGTTTGCATCAAAAATGGAAGTTATCGACCTAAAGCGGTCGCAAGAAAATTCTAACTATCAGACTATATTGAGCAAAAAAACCATCATACGATTAATTAACCTTGACTGACGGCGATGAGCGAATTGCAGATGGTGGGAGGATTAGCTTTCCTAACCATTTAAATACCAAGTACCCGTTGAAAGCAGATATCTAACGGCGAAAATCGAGCACCGGCTTAGATAAGTCTGTTTGAATAAAAGCCGTTCATCATCATAAGCAAAACTGGTTTGCACTACATCGGGAGGCGTTTTTCTTGAATTCTGAATTAATTAGAAACAGTTGATTAATAGACGAGAAATAACCGACTTTCACTCCCTTAAGAATATGAAATAGACGTCAATATAGAAAATATAAGGCATCAAGTATTTTGATTTTAGGAAAAATAACGTTTTATTTTACCTATACACTATACACCAGCGCATTGGTTTGATGTCAACGCTATGAGCCAGAATTTTGTGATCATACGATGGGTTGATCATATCGAATAGGCTGCCTATATTACTTATACACGCTAGAATTAAATGCTGAAGGTATCCTCAAACAAGTACAATTTTTTGTTAAAAAAATTAACCGTCTTGTAAATCAAGGTAATAATATTAAGACCTTGCTTACTTATTAAAGATTGATTTCTTTTATTTAAGATATATGTTCTAGAATCAATGTACTAAAAGTACGATTAATTCAACAATTCTCGCCTATAGTTTTCACTGAAAGTAGTTTATCAAACAAGGAGTTTCGAATGAATATTAATAAAAGTCTTATCGCTATTGCGATCACATCTGTGCTTAGTGCATGTGGTGGTTCTAGTAGTTCTACACCCGTTGTTGAACCGCCACCACCGGTAGAAAAAGTTGTTAATGGCACCGCTTCAAAAGGTTTGATTTTAGGAGGGGAGGTTAACGCCTATTTAATCAATAATAATGGTACTAAAATTGAACCCTCAATAGGTACCGCCACAACTAACACCACAGATGGTACCTATGAGCTAACACTTGATGCTAGTTATAACGGCGAGCCACTAATTATTGAGATTACCGCTATCGATGGCTCACAAATGAAGTGTGATTTGTCGGTCTGTCTTGCTGATAACGATGCTGGCGTAGCCATTACCTTTGGTGAACTTTATACCTTACCAACTGATTTTGAATTATCAGCCGTTTCGTCAGGCTCTGACTCTGTTACCATTTCTATTAATATCACCCCACTAACGAATATTGCTGCAGCGTTAACATTAGATAAAGTAGCAAGGGGGGCAGCTCCTGCAGCGGCTGCCGAAGCAAGTAACTACCAGATTGCCAATCTTTTAGGATTAGATGGCGATGTGACCACATTACCAATAGTCGATTTAACCGATGCTGCTGCCATTAATGCCGCCAGTGCCGACGCACTTTACGCTAACTTAAAATCAGCGGCCGTCGTTGAAGCAGCACTTAGTGATAGCAGTGCAGGTACAAGTTTAGAAGACGCTTTAGATAGTTTTGTATCGCAATATGTTGCCTCAAATGGTGTCGCTGAAACAGAAGGATCTGGTGTTGATACTTCAAGTGTTTCTTTAGAAGAAATTGCTGCAGCATCACAAGTGCTAACAAACACTATGGTTACTGAGCTTGAAGGTGTTAATGCTGAAGATGAAAATATATCCACCGTTCGAACGGCGTTGGTAACGGAAGAAGCATTGGCTGCTACAGGCTCTACCGATGCAACTCAAGGTGATGTTCCTGATGATCTTGGCTCGGAAGGTTTAATTGCCACCAAAGCATTTGTATCACAAGTTAGCACTTTTAGTTTAGCAACCCAGTTAGACAGTGCTAATGCTTTCGAACAAGAAATTTCTTTAGCCTCCGATTTAGCCTCGAGCGATTTGGATGTCAATTCAGAAGCCTTATCTTTAGCTGCTGCTGCTATTGCAGAGGCTGTCATTGCTAATACTGAAGAAGCCATAACCACTTATCAATCGTTCGATGGTATTACTGTCGCCATTAGTGTTAGTGGCACTACAGTAACTTACACGGTAGATCAAACCCTAGATGTTCAAAATAGTGCAGGTGTAGCAACCACAACTACCATTAACCTAGTGGCAGTTAATGCCGTATTAAGCAATGCTATCGTAGATACCGAAACTGAAACTCAAACTGAAACTGGCAACAGTTATATATGGAGTTCAGCAGGAGAGGCTAGTCTTGATTTAGCATTATCTGGCAGCGTGTCAACCTCCCAAGTTAGTATTACTATTAATGACGGTTCTCAATTTGTAGCGTCACTCAGCGTAGATGAAGAAGGATCAGGCCAATTTACGTTCACCCAAGGAGAAAGCTCTTTCTCTAACTCTGAAAACGAAACTGAATCTGGTTTGATTAGCGTATCTGGCGTAGATATTGGTTTATCAGTTACCATTGCACAAGTTGCGAGTACAGCGGTAACTGATCCGATTGAGTTTACCGGTGCTTTTAACGTCGCTGCCTCACTATTGTCCGTTGACTTTGATGAAGCTCAACAGTGGCAGAATAGCGAGTCATCTACCGGTTATTCAGAGAGTTCTACAGATACCGGAACTGAAACAATCAGTATTAATGGTTTAACCGCCTCGTTATCAGGTATGTTCAGTAATAGCAGTAATAGCTTAGAAGCTACAGTAGCCTTTGCCGCTTCGGGTATTGAAGAAACTTGTATATGGGATAACGAGTGGTCATTTACAAATACGTTAATTAATGGTGTAGGCAGTAACTCTGCTACTCATACCGAGAACGATGATTGCAGCTTAACCGGTGAAACAGCAGAAACGTTTGCCTCGGCCTCTATTAATGTGCGTTTCGCACTAGATGTTGAAGGTATTGAGGACGATGTAGCTCTTGTAGCTGCTATTGAACGCACAGGTTTAGAAAGTGGTGTAGCAAGTATCGACTTAACCTACGGGGGTAATCAGTTAGATTTTGATTTTAATACCGATAATATAGTAGAAACACCTGAAGGAGATACTACAACCATCACAGCAACATTAACCAATCATAATGGGGTTATGCTGACGGTTACTAATATTGAAACGGATAATGATGATAACAATGATAGTTCATCAGTAACTACCGGGGTTATTTCTCACGAAGGTGAAGAGTTTGCAACCGTTAGCGATACAGGTATTGTAACCTTTAGTGATGGTACTTTTGTTACTTTGTAAATAGCTTATTTAGCCAAGCTTTAAGGGAGGTGTAAAACCTCCCTTTTTATGCATCGTATTTGAATAACAGTTCAGCCAATGAAATCTTAATATGTCATCTATCGTCACCCACTGGTGTATGTTACCAATGACATTAATGGAATATTTATAATGTCAGCCAAGTACCCGTTATATTTTGTTCAATTATCTATCTTTTTCGTAACAGGCTTATCAATAACTCAAGTACATTCTCATGAGCCAATTAGTATTTTTCCCGATGAGCAACATCAAACATATAGTGAACTTGAGTCAAACAGTTACAGTGAAGCTATGCCGATAAAACAATTAGTTAATGATTTAAAAGGCCCAAAAATAACGGACGGTGATTTTGCTTATACCCATAACCAATTTGAAATAGGTCACCGCTGGGGAGCTTTTGAATTAGCCCTTTTTTGGCGTTATGATTATTTTATGACCTTTACACCGGATACTGCATGGTTGTTTTATTTAGATAATAACCCCGACTCAAATAATAAAGTTACTGATAATCAAGCCAATCTTGAATTGAAAGATTATAACGTGCGTTTAAACGCGAACCATATTGAGTCGAAAGGAGCGGCAATTGGCTATAGTTTTTATTTACTACCTGAACTAGCAGTAAAGGCGCGACTTAATTATTTTAATTCAGGGTCTATGACAAATGGCTCTTTAACGGGCAATATAACCACCTCATCAGATGATTATACAGGGACTCTTTATTTAGATTATGCCTATAAACGCGATAACTTATTAAACCGTAAGGAGGAGTCTATACTCGGACAAGGTCTAGGCGTAGATATTGATATTTTTTGGCACTTAACCGATGAAATATCTTTATATGTTCAAGGTCGTGATGTGTTTAGCTATATTAGATGGGGTGAGGTAACGTACACTAAAGCCACCGCAATTACTGATCGGGTGAGTTACGATGAAAATGGTTTAATTCATGTTATCCCTAACATTTCTGGTTTTAATGGTTACCGTGAGCAAATTCAAAGACTGCCAAATCGTTATTCACTTGATCTTAACTATCAACTTAAAAACTGGCAACTAGCACTGCAATGGTACCGATACGACAATATAAATTTTCCTCGCCTTAAGTTAGGCAGTAGAGAAAAAGCAATAAACTGGCATGTAAGATATGACTTAAAGACGAGTGCTGTAGAATTAGGATTTGAGCACAGCAATATTAGCTTTAAGGTTCAATCGGAACGTTTGGACTGGAGTAAAGCACATGATTTTTCATTAAGCCTGAGCGTTAACCATTTAATAGAATAATAATCCCCCCTTTTATTACATTTGACAAAATATCAGTTAAATATCACCTAGATAAAATCATGTAATTTATGTTATGTATTTCAGTCAATTAGCTTTTCTTAGCGTTATTATACAAAGAAAGCCGAGGTGGGACCAACGCAAGTCACTGTTATCAATGGAACTCTTGCTAATAAACGAGCAACATTAACGCTTAAATAGCCCTTTTTAGCCTATATATCGATACTTTAAGCGAAGCTTGGTGCTTTAAAATAATTACGGCAACATCCATTCAAACTTACTGCAAAAAAATGCAATTCTGCAATTCGTTATAGAAATACCGATATAATTACAGCCCCGGAGTTAAGAGCCAAACAGATCTAAGCACTAAAGGCCTACTATCGCGACAGCATTAAATAATTTGCTGCATGGGTCGCTGATGGCTATCGTAATCGCACCCCTGTGAGCTTGCCATACCCCGATATATGCAGAGGCATGAAGTGCGAAGCTAAAACGCGCTCAGGCCATACCTGCAAGAATGACGGCACCAATTGGGGAAATGGGAAATGGTCGCTGTAAGTATCATGGCGGTGCTAGTACTGGCGCAGTGGCGCCAGAGGGGAAGAAACGAGTATCAATGAACTCAAGACGACAAACCCCGTGTGAACCAGTTAAAAGTTAACATTGAGATTGAGATTGAATTTAATGCGCTACAAAATAGTGCTTAACTACTAGGTATTGCTAGAGGTTGAGATCAAAGCCCATGTGGACACTAACATTAGTCTAACAGTTTGCCTAAATGCGCTAATGGTTAGTTCTACTAAAGCTGACTGGCTCCTGTGAGCGATCAACGGGCTGTCAGGATTCTTTACACATTTTAGCATTTACCAATGTAAGCGGACGATCAGTGTTTTCGCATTGTTTCAAATATTGGAATATGAACTTGAGGTTATATTTTATGCACCATCTGGCTCGTTGAGCGATAAGGAGACCTTGACGAGTCTTGCTACCTGTGTAAATCAGCGTCTCTGACCTTGCAGATTTTAAACCGTAACAGACGTTTAATCGTGTTAAAAGGTTGACAAAATAAGCAAAGAACGACCGCTAAGGAACAAAATATTAAGGGCTGAAATACTGACAAATATAAAACCCAGGAGTTACATGAAATTATCCATTTATAATAGAAATCTTTCGATAGTTCTCTCCGATGGAACCAAATATCGTTTTAAGTCCTTCCATATGATTTGTTGAAGAAACCAACAATGCTTTAGACTCTGCATTGAGTTCCATTTTTGTG
>Ga0307488_10001474_pt1 | contig 19597 bp, 33 predicted proteins | sample SB02metaG_FD_202248 | JGI IMG/M metagenome (GOLD analysis project Ga0307488, IMG submission 202248) | Sea-ice brine microbial communities from Beaufort Sea near Barrow, Alaska, United States - SB 0.2 | ecosystem: Environmental > Aquatic > Marine > Coastal | place: USA: Alaska | collected... | reverse complement strand
TTACAAGACGATGTATTGGTCGAGAGTTCAAAATAAGATCAATTTTTTTTCTTTTGTGCTTAGATATTAGACGTCTGAAGCACCAGTAAGTAAAGTAATCCATTACACTTCTCCCTTTTACAGTTAAAGTGCGTTCCTTCGCATAGTGCTACTTCCGTCCCTTAACAGGATGAACGTATAATTATTTAGCTAATTGGAGGAAGATGTGGGATTCGAACCCACGGAACGTTTGCACGTTCAACTCCTTAGCAGGGAGCTCCGATCGACCGCTCTGGCAATCTTCCGTAATTGGTCGGAGTACGAGGATTTGAACCTCGGACCTTTGCGTCCCAAACGCAACGCACTACCAGGCTGTGCTATACTCCGTATTGGCAAAGGTGAACGGATTCGAACCGCTAATTTTGGATTTGGAATCCAACGTGTTACCATTAACACTACACCCCTATAAACTTCAAAAAAAAGCCCCTAACACTATTTGTGCTAAGGGCTTGTAATATTACTTTTGTTAAAAAGTCACATCAAGACAAACCCCTACCTTCCGGTGGGCACCAATAAAATGATTGTAGACTTGTCTTGTGCATTGTAATTCCTATTGTTTACTTTATATACTTAGTATACAGTATTATTTAGTACTTGTCAACCTTTTAGATAACTTATTTTTAATGTAAAGTATCTCCGTCATCAAACATATCTATTCCTGCTGCTTCGAGCATTACTAGCATTTCGTTTGGTACGTCTTCTTCTTGATATCCGTCCGGAATAAAAATTCCTTTAATTCTGCCATCTGCACCAAAAATTAGTGCCCAGTCTCTACTTCCCATGATTTTGTCTAATGTACCTGTAACTTGCATGCGCCTTCTCCCAATGTGTTAGTTGTTTGAAATTCTATGTAGTGTAGTATTCTTAGTCTATAGTAGTATTTAAATATTTATATAAAAATGGTGGAGCATACAGGAATCGAACCTGTTAACCAAATGTGCAACATTCGACCACTCCCAGATGATGCCCCACTGGTGCCCCCACACAGAATCGAACTGCGAATTGATGATTACAAATCAACTGTTATACCGTTTAACTATAGGGGCACAGTATAATCTAGTCTACTAATACTTAGTTTTCTTCAATTTCTGACATAGTATGTTCTGGCTCTTTAAATTCTTTTTGATACGATTGAATTATTAGTTCTTCAATCTCAGCGACATTAACCTCTCCTGAATCAAGTAATCTAAGAGCTTCACCTGCATTTTTTGCTCGTTTTGTTCTTACTAGATATGTACAAACAATAATTAGATCTGGTCTTTTTATACCAGTTGTTCTTAGAGTATCATCAACGTATACTGTAGCTTGTGAGGGTTTGATTGTCATTTTAATATGCCTTTCTATAGCACGTTATGGAGCGGGTAGAGAGAATCGAACTCTCGTCATTAGCTTGGAAGGCTAAGGTCTTACCATTACACAATACCCGCGTTATTCTTATTACTCTTTTATTATAGTATACTTTAAAAGGATTGTCAACCTAATAAGTGTCTATAGTACCAACTATATGAATCCTATCAAAGTCTTCTCGATTGCAATTCATAGCAGTATGTTTGTTAATAGTGTTAATTAAGTACGGAGAACCGTCGCTTGGTACATTTACTAATTTTTCATTTTCTACTATAAAGCATTTATCATTTGTAGTAACAGCAAGATGTACTCTTAATTCTTTGTCACTATGCCAGGAGTAACATTTTCCAGTTGGTAATTTTAAAACTCGAGTTCTATACAAGCTGTTTTCTAAAATATACCTTGCAATTTCAGTATCATCTTTAATTGTAAGTGTTATATATCTTTTATTATTTTCAGGATTAGATCTTAACAGTTGTTCTTTATAAGGAAGACCGTCTGGAGTTTGGAGATATATATGGGTTTTATTTAACCATCCTACATCATTGATAATATTGTTAAGTTCAACTTTGATTTTTTCTAAATCATATTTTTTATCAATTTTTTCCAAATTAATTATCCTCTTTTTTCAATTATCTCATCAATTAACCCATATGCAAGTGCTTCTTCTGCACTCATAAATGTATCTCGATCCATATCTCGTTCAAAGTCTTCAAACGTCTTGCCGGCTGAGTTATGTTTTACATACAAGTCAGTTAGCATTTTCTTAAAGTGTTGAATTTCTTTAAACTGAATTTCAATATCACTAGCCATACCTCTTGTGCCACCGCTAGGCTGATGTATCATATGACGTGCATGTGGTAACATTTTACGAAGTCCTGGCGCACCAGCTTGTGCTAAAAATGATCCCATACTACAGGCCTGGCCCATAACAATAGTTTGCACATTAGGTTTAATAAACTGCATAGTATCGTAAATAGACATTCCTGATGTAATTACTCCACCTGGTGAATTAATATAAAAATATATATCCTTTTCTGCATTTTCTGATTCTAAGTATAACAGTTGTGCAACAATTAAATTAGCAGTTACATCTTCAACTGGTCCGTTTAACATTACAATTCGTTCTTTAAGTAGTTTTGAATAGATATCATAAGAGCGTTCTCCGCCTGATTCTTGTTCAACTACCATTGGTACTAATGGCATATTAATATCTCCCTTGTTTAATTTTGTGTTGTTTTGGTCCTGGTGTAGTAAATTCCATTCCAGCCATTTTTCCTACGAAGATTTTACCATTCCAACGCATATGAATTTTAGTATGTGCAATAAAAGCATCTAACGATTCGTCTTCGCGAACATTATCAACTTCAGCTTCAACTGACTGTTCATTACGAGTATTAGTTAACATAGCTTTGTTATCAAACATATTCTGCCTCTACTTCGTCTAGGGTAACTTGATACACCTCTTCGTTATCGTTAATTGTTCCGATTTCAGGACACATCTTTTTACCTAATTTAGCGTCAGGTCGAATGCCGTATTTTTCTAGTAAGTACGTAGCTTGGTCAATATTCATTTTATCACCTCAGTTGGATATTCATAATTAATGGTTTCGGGGTTTTCGCCTAACACAAATGCGCCATTACGCAAATGGAATCGTCTTGCCATCTCAGTCTTTGGACTAAGTGTTACAAATCTCTCAATTTCTGGTCTAGTACGGTTAATATGAGATGCAGTATCTAAAACAATAGTCCTACCTGCTCCTCTAACATAACTCCATACTGTATAAAATACTGCAATGTTGCCGTCTGGATCATTATAAGTAATAAGGTCGTCTTCTGAGGTTGGAATCTCATTACAATAGCTAACACAAATTATAGCAGTTGATCCTTCGTGTAATACTTCATCAAATTCTGCGTACTGATCTTCAGTTAAAGAATAAACTTCTCGACCTTCTTCAATCCGCCATAACGCATTAATATGCGGCCTAACCGGATCGTCTTTAATACAGCCTAGTTGCTGTTCTTTTAATAAATTAAGCATATATTATTCTTATTTCTTACCTAATAGTTTTAAGTTTAATGTAAAGTTCTCTACACTCAGTTTAACACAAGTGGCTAACAATGTCAAGTAATTGTAGTTAATTTTGTCATCGTCGGTGTTACCAAATTGTTCAAGCATATGATTTGCCATTAGTAGGTATGCTTGTTCTTCTTCTATCGAAAGTTCTCCCCAATCAATAGGATCAACTTGTTCAGATTCCTGCGCCAGTGCTGCAAGTTGTGCAACAGTAATTTTAGAAATATTCATTATTTTGCACTCTCTACCATTTCACCATCACGAACTACATGCATATAAATTGGACACATACTTGATTTGATATACGAACGTCCTCCGTCAATCATATTACCGTTCTTGAACTGTTTATAATCCCAACGATGAGAACTATATTGTAAATTACCATCGTCATCTTCAATTAATCCAAATTCAAAATCTTCAACTTTATCTGCATTGGTAATCATCAATACACCCATAAGATTGCGATACAATCCAAAATACCTGTTACCAAACTCAGGATGTGGCGTGTCACGATAAAAGATATCACTTGCTAGTGTGCCTTCTTTTATAGACGTAGAGGTGCAAACATACTTGACAGGAACTCCATCTTTCTCTGTATAGTGTTTGTAAACTTTTTCAATATCAAATTGTGGCTCGTGTTTAATCATTTCTCTACCTTTTCATTCCAAAAATTAATCCCAAAGATTTTCATAATATTTTCCAAACAGTTTAAATCCGTTTGTCATACGTTCTCGATGTGCTTTCTGTCCTTCACGGTCTTCCCATACAAGTTTAAGACCAAAAAGGCTGTCAGGATCTTTAGATTCCTCCTGGTCCCAATCTCTGTACTCGTAATAGTCATCTTCCCAATTATCTCGGCACTTTTGGTTGAACGCCCAAATCATTTCGTCTAGGATCCAATCCCAACGCTTAAAGAACTTGTCGTCTGTTGATCCATCTTTAGCAAACTGTGTCATATCTTTTTTGCTCATGCGTAGTTCTCGAGGTACATCTGCATTGTCTACACTAGGAGCACCGTGCTTGGTACGTTTTAATTGTACTAGCATAGGCAGGACAATATTTGCAAGGGTGTGATCCATGCTCCAAGTGTCCCAACGATCAATACGCACTTTTACTTTTTGTGTACGCCTGTCATACCATATCCAGTTAAACACGTTGTACACGCTTTGTACTGCGTCTTCAATAGATTCTAGCACATCATCTTTGCGGTCCTGTACTTTTGGCCAGTCTACATAACCATACTTCTTATTCATATGGTTGCTGTGTATGTCACACGTTAGTCTGCTAGTGTACTCGCCTATTTTAACTTTCATGGTTTCCCCTAAGTTTGATATCCTGTAGTACTACTTTAAGTGTACGACCATCGTCTTGATATAATAACTCAACACTCACTCCGTACTTAACTATAACTCTACCTGTTTCATCAATTACTTCAAATCGATTAATGTTTTTATCGCGAATGCGTCTATCTGCTCTAACTTTCATAAGACCATTCCTTAACAGGTTCAAAACTTTCCGCAGGATCCATCATATCAAACTTGCGGGGATAGTGTTTCAACAGGCTACTTGCCTGCTTACGAACTTCACTTGGTACCCGTGGAGTTTTCTTAGAGTCTCTAAGATCCATTAGGAATCGTTCTACGTTAAGAACTGCATTTGTTCTTTCAACCGGTAATGTCATTTTAATTAACCCACCTTATTTCTTTACAATAATAATGCTCAAACTGTTGTATAAGTGTATTATACGCCAATAGTGCTTCTGTTTTAAGTTCATCTAGCCAATCACCTAATGCATTCCAATCTTCAGTACGCATTGGAGAAACACCGTACTCGGACTGACCACAATAATATTCTTCTTCGTCTAACCCACGAATATCTATACGTCCACAAGAATAACTTTCAGTATAGGATTTGTATTCTTTAATAGGACCAAATTTTCCACTCGTCATTTTTAACACATAAGGTATATTTCGTTCTTCATACCAACGAGTAGCAACAGGTCCCATCCAATTAGTGCTATAAGTAATCATACTAAGAACCTGCGTTGAATATCATTTTTTACTTTCTTTTTAATTACTTTATGAATCCCTGGGTTTACTCGTAATACATGTTTCATCATTTTGCTTCTAATATAATTACGAGTATATTTTATATCGTCATTTGTAATATCTTTAATATACGGAACGTTTTTTAAGTTTGCCCATAATTCTAAGTCTCTTTTGCGAGTTAGTCGAAACGGACGAATAACACGGTCTGTTCTACTATAAGGAACAATCTTTCCTGTTCCATGCATACTGCTCCAAATCCATGTTTCTATACAGTCATCCAAATGGTGTGCTGTAACAATCTGCCTTTCAGTACATCGTTCTAACCAAGTGTACCTGCACCTACGCCAATATTCTTCTTGACTTTCATTTTTATTTCGTTCCGGCTTGTCTTCGTGTGTGTTTGTCAAAAACCCAATGTCGTTGTTGGCACAGTAGTTGCACACAAACTCCATTGCTTTATCACTAATTAAAGAACTATGATTATAATGAAGTACAAACACATCATGATTTCGTTTTAAGAAATCAAGTGCGGCCATACTATCAACACCACCACTACAGGCAATATATATGTTACGAGGCAAGTTGCCTTGTAGTTCAATCATAATTTATATAACTTACAATAATTAAGTCGGGTTTCGTCTGCACTAAACAACTTGTTCTTAGTGTGAGCCTTTACTTTACCTTTAACTAACATGCGATCACCAACGGCATGATCAAACTTATTCATAAAACTAACAAGATTCCCCTCAAGTACGCAGGTATAGTTATAGCTTTCCCATTGTTGAGAATATCTTTTGTCAAGGAACTCTACTACGCCTTCGACTTTCTCTCCTACAGGTTGAATGTGTTTACTATCTCGATACTCAATACGAATTGTTTTTGTCAAACTAGATTCGTTACGGTCACGCTTAATAAACTCAGGAGCAAAAGCAATACGACCCATACCTTTTACAGGTACCTGATCCTTGTTTAGTTCTGCTACCATTTGCTGTTTAAAATCGTCTAAGTTTCCTAGCCCAAGCATTACATAACGTTTAATCCATTTGCGGGCTTCTTCTGCACTATCATAGTCTTCTTTAGTTGGTTCAAACATAGCAAAGTCTTGGGGAACATGCTGTGCATTATAATTTCCTAATTTTGTGTCCCAATAGAATTTAACAAGACTTTTGTTATCAAAAGTAGTTGTGTTTTCCAATTCAGAATAGCGACGAGTGTCTTTAAGATATGTTTCTTTATTAATGCGATAAGCTGCATACGCTACAGCAAGTGCATCTTGTAAACGTACAAACTTTAACGGAACTACTTGTGGATGATCTTCATGCCACAATTCAAGTTCAAGTTCGTCTCGTTTAAACGCTTGTTTATTTGTAATGCTCATACACCAATACTCACTGGAACGCCGGTTAAAATAACAAATATAAAATCAATTAGTATTGCTATGCCCATTAGTTCTATCATAATTATTGCCTTTACTTGTTTGCCTATATAACTATAGTAACACGTAATACCAGCTATGTCAACCTAATTTTGCTCTTCCTATTAACTTTTTTAACGTACTCAACTGCTCTTTCTAATATAGCTAAGTCATCATAAAATCCACCAAGTGTCCTATTACACTTATGACATAACCATCCATTAAACTCGTCTGTTTCGTGATTGTGATCTACACACCAAACACTACGTCCAGCACCACCTATGCCTTGTAGTTGTTGTTCGTTCTTTTGACAGATAGGGCAACAAAAATCTAATCCTGGCGGTGGAGTTTCTTTTCTTAGTTTAGATCGTATTTTGTGCAAATGTTTTTCACAAACTTTACATTCGTGTCTTTGTTTGCGGATACCAAAATTTAGTCCCCAACTAAAATTTTCAAGTGCTAACACTTGTTTACATTTTGCACATTGTTTCAATTGTATCCCTTCAATCAAAATGACCTCCTAGCACTGCAATCTTACTTACATCAAAGACTAAGTTGTTCCAAGCGGATTCGAATCCTTCTTCAGCAATATAAGATTCTTCGTTATGCCAAAGCCGAGTTAAATAGCTATCATGCATAGCAATTATGTCGGCATCGTCCCATAAATGACAAGCAAGGGATCCTTTTACCATCCAAAATCTTCTGTAGGCTTCTTTTCGAAATTCTGGTGCCATGTTGTTTACCTTTTCCATAATGTCACTTAGGTTATAAATATTTACATCTTTCCTAAAGTAACGTTTATGAAAATGGTAACTTAGTTAATTAATTATTAAACCAGCAACGGAGTTTGCTACTATAATATATCCTAATACTGTAAGTACTGTTATCATGTTTTCCTCCTCATGTTAATCGTCTAGTGCCCAGGATCTACTTCCTAATTTATTTTCTTCAGCCCAACGAACAAATAGTCCACATTCGCGGCCATGTGCTTCTACTTCCCAAGGATGGTCCCAGTATTCTTTTACTAGGTTACTGTTATCCGAAAGCCACTCGCCCATCCATCGGTGTTTGCCTAGTTTAAAATTCCCTTCAAACAATTCTCCTTTAGCATACTGTTTAACATGCACCATTTCATGTGCAACAGTTTCTAATAGTCGACGTAGTCTTGCTTTCTTGTTTATTTCTAATTCAAAGAACCTAGGTCTAGAATGATCATCTAGAGGCATTGCATATCCGTAAGTGTCGTCTTTGCCAAAATCTCTAATTTTAATTTCAATATCAAGAGTAGACATTTTAGGCATTAACATTTTACAACAATATTCTGCTATACTTTTAGAATACAGTCTTTGTGACTTAGTTCCACCAGTAACTTCAATATTATTCATAATTACTCTTTCTATTTGTTCTTGCTTTAAGTATTATAACATATTTTTTAAACAAGATCAACAGTTTTTAATTAACCTTTGAAAGTATAATAGTTCCTTGATCACCGATTTCTATTTTCATCGTGTCGCCTTCTGTCCAGCCTTGGGCTTCCATAATCTCTTCAGGAATTTTCATTAACATATTCTTATCATCACCTTCGATGTCTGTAAATATATCTTCAACTTTAAATTCAAGTGTTTTGTCCATTTTTAGTTCCTTTTTAAAATTCCATATCTGCTGCTACAATAAATCTATCTTCTTGTGATTGTACAACGCCAGGGCGATGCCATTGCTTACCAGGATAGATTATCCAATTACCAATTTTTGCTTCAGCAAAATATCTTGTAGTAGGATCAGCTTCAGGACCTTGCGGTGCCATCTCTGTTCCTGCTTGATGTAAATCGATATCTTTAGGTAAGTGAAGATAATATACTCCGCTAACTGTATGTGTTGTATCACTACGATTATGATGATGCCAAAGTATATCACGTTCTTCTGGATACTTTAACGAAGTCATATAACTCCAACTTTGTACTTGTTTAATTGATACTTCTCGTTTCAAATAAGCAAAGCAACTCCAGATAAAGCTCATACTAAGATTAGTCCAATCTTCAGTTCCAAACTTAAACGGCGACATTACCTGAAACTTAGGTAAGTCTTTTGAATAGTTGTCAGCGTCTACTTGACTCTTAATATCCTTACACATCCTTAGACGTGCTTCGTTGGATATTAAAGAGTTCCAATCGTAATATTCATCATTCATGCTTTTATTATAGCACCGTTAAAACATAAAGTCAACTATTATTTTGCTAATGGATTATCTAATGCACGTTGCAGTTTTTTCTCCATGTCACTTTTAAGTTGATTTACTTTACTTTCTAATAGTTCTTTGTTAGCTGTATTCTCACGTATCAACATATCCTTTTGTGCAGTATATTGATTGCGTAACTCATCTCGTTTAGTTTCAAAACGTTTCTCTGCATCATCTAGTAATTGACGAGTTTTTGCTTCAACGCCATTCACATCATCTTCCATCTTATCAATTATACGTTCTAGTCTTACAATATCATCACGTAATCCGTTTTTAATGTCGCGACTATAATCAATTGCGTCCGACAGTGATTGTTCTGTTAAGCCTAGTTTTGCATTAATACCAGACAAGTCTGGTGCTACATACTTTTCAATCTTTGTTTTCATATTTGAGTAGTCTTTATAAAATTCAAAACCTCCCCATAACACTCCACCTAATGTTGTTAGCAATGGAATAAGAAGTAGTAGCTTACTGCCTCCTAATTTTATTCCACCATATTCTATTTCTGCCATTTTAATTACTCCTTAAGTTATATTGTAGATCTGTCATCGCAGCAAATCCTGGGTCATTTAAAAACCATCTACTAAATTGATGGTCAACAATACGTCCACCTTTAAGATTAACCTCTTGTTGTAGGTTGCCACCGTCTATATTAGTTTTTCCGTATTTACTAAAGTCTGGCACAAATCCAATAATGGCTAATAATTGATTTTGTAGTTGCTTTTGTACTTCAACTGTAGCTGCAACACTCATTTGTTGTGCTAAACTTTCCCCTCTTGCTTGAACAATTTCTTTTATCTTTTTAGCCTTAGCCTTAGCCTTTTGTTTTTTTGTTAACACTTTTTTAGGTGTAGGTTTCTTTACTATTTTTTCTTCTACAACCACTTCTTCAGTAGTTTCTTCTTTATCAGTAGTTTCTTCTACAGCCACTTCTTCTTCTGATCCATCTTCTGTTATCTCTGCTACAGATTCTTCTACTACTTCAATAGTTTCTTCTACTTCAACAACTACTTCTTCTGTAGTTTTTTCAGTACCTGACTCTTCAAGTGCTTTAATTTCTTGTTCAATACTACCTTCAAGGTTATCTGATGCAGAAGCTACTGTTTCTGCAGGTGTATCAAATGTATTAGATTCCTGTACAGGAGCAACTGCAACTACAACCGGTGTAACTACTTCAATTTGTACAGGTGTAACAGTAACTGGATTTTGTTCTACAGTCACCGTTTCAGAAAGTATTGCGTCAACAATAGAATCACCAGTAATACTTGGTTCGGCAATGGTTTCTGCACTAACAACGACAGCAGCAGCTTCTTCAACTACAAAACCTGGACAATTTTGATCGTATTGGGGGTCTTGTGTACATTGTTGGTTAAAGAACGCTGTTGTATATCCTGGACATGCTGTGCTGAATAATGGATTTGCATTACATTGCTGCGTTTGGAATAACGCAGTGTATCCTGGACACCCTGGGTCGTATAACGCATTAGCCGCACAATTTGTATTATATTGTTGTGTGGCATAAGCAGTTGCATACCCCGGGCAACTAGAGCTATGTAAAGGAGTACTTGTGCAAATATCTGTAGAAACTATAAGTTGTCCTGTCATGTTTCTAACTTTAGGTCCGTAATTTCCTAGCCAGTAACCAGCATCATAACCTTGAAGAAGAATGTCAACAGTACTAAGGTCAGTACCCGGAGTTAATTGTCCAGTGCCTACCCAACTTGTTATTTGTTCTTGTATCCAGTCGTCAGTAACTACTTGGCCGTAATCAAATGTTTCACTATAAATTGTGCTTCCATCTGCAGACTTAGCTGTTATTGATAATGTTAATGGATCAATACATACACCATTAACTTTAGCAACACTACAATTACCGCCAATAGTATTAGTTTGATTATTACGATATTCAAAATTAGTTTGGTACCCGTCTATCTTAAGACCAGATCCTATTAATGCTTGTGTTATTGCATGTTGTATTGCCCAAGATCCTGGATTGTGTTTAAAGCGGACAAAGCCGTTATAAGTCCTGCCAATTTCTGTACTATCACCTGTTACAGTGCCACCAGTTAATCCACTTTGTATTGTTACAGTTGATTGTGTGGAATTTGCACAGCCAGTACCAGTGACAAAGTTAGTTGTGCCATCGGTAGAGCAGTCTCCAGTTCCTAATGTTTGTGCATTAGAGTAAGAGGAGAAGCAGAACGCCAAGGCCAACGCCAGCGCCAGCGATAATACCTTGTTTCTTTTGAACATCATCTTTTGTCTCCAATACTACAGGAGGTGGTAACATTTTAGGATTTTCCTCCCACTTAGTTTGAGCAGCCTGGCCAATTTCACCTAAGAACGGACAAGGTGTACCTGCCATACTCATAGCATCAAATACACGCCTGTCTTGGCATAATACACTGACTGCAGCAACCTTCATTCCCATGTCGTATAATGTTTTGCTTAATTTCAATCTTTCGCAGTTTGGGTCTCTAACAGTCTCACCTGAACTTATACCAAGTATTTGTGTTTGAACTGCACCAGCTACACCTACTGTACATAGGTCACTATTTGAACTGTTTACACTTGGTGCAATTGCACTCGCCGGCGGACTAATTACAAACGTTTTTGTATCCGCATCTGTAGTAACTTTGCTATTACTGTTGCTATTTGTATTAACATTACTAGTTGTTTGAGCAAACGCCGTGCCTGCTAAACTTAAACCTAGTATCATAACTATTATAAATTTTTTCATATTTGCCCTTCTTTTTGTAATAAGTACTGCTCGCTAAGGTTCCAATGCAACATTTGTATCTAAAAGATAATTTGCCCAACTCTAATTTTTAATTTCTTAGATATCATTCCTATTACAAGTATTTATCACACAATACTGTTATATTACATTATACTTTAACATGGAAATTTGTAATTTAATACCGTCAAAATTCCAACACCGTCAAAATTCCAACTTATTTATTACAAATCCCAAAATACATAATATAAAATAAATATACTGTAAGTGAATGACGATTCAATTTACTACGGTATACAACTATGTATAATAATAACTTTATAAAGGAGAGTATGAATGGAAGACGAAAAAGCAAAAGTAGAAGTAGAAGTTGGAGCAAACACTGCAACATCAGCATCTACAGGTAACGAAGAAGTTGGAGCAAATGCAGAAGCACATGCAGGAGCAAATGCAGAAGCAGGCGCAAGTGCAGGTTATGAAGTAACTGACCACAGTGTAGCAGTAGGTGCAGAAGCACATGCTAGTGCAGAAGCAACAGCAGAAGCTAGTGCAGAAGCACATGCAGAACAAGAGATTGTTCCAGGTGTTGATGTACACGCAGACACTAGTGCAGAAGCAGAAGCACATGCTAGTGTAGAAGCAGAAGCACATGCAGATGCAGCCGCTGGTTGGGATGGATCCGATGCAAGTGCAAATGCCGAAGTTGGTGCAAGTGCTAGAGCAGAAGCAGGCGTAAGTGGCGAAACACAAGCAAATGTAGGTATTGACACTCCGTTAGGTGATGTTAGTATTGATGCAGGTGCAGAAGGTGAAGCTGGCGTATATGCAGAAGCAGGCGCACACGCAGGAGCAGGCGCAAGTATTGGTGAGCATGGTATTGAAGCACACGCAGGAGCAGTAGCTGGTGCAAGTACAGGTGCTGAAGCAAGTGGAAGTGCAAGCATTGGTGATACAAGTGTTGAAGCTGGTGTTGGCGCAAGCATTGGTGTACAAGTAGGAGCAGAAGGTTCAGGCCATGCAACTATGGATGACGGTGTCGTAAGTTTAGGTATTGATGGCAAAGCCGCTTTACTAGTTGGATTAGATGTTGACGTAGATGTTGACGTAGATTTAAATCCAATTATTGACGTAGGTAATGCAGTATATGACGTTGCAAAAGATCCAGAAGCAGCAGTAAAAGAAGCACAAGATACTGCAAACGAAGTTGCACGTCAAGCTGAAATTGCTACACGTGAAGCACAAGAGCAAGCTAATAATGCCGCAAAAGCCGCACAAGCTGAAGCAGATCGTATTGCTAAGATTACAGCACAACAGGTTGCATACGCACAGCATCAAGCAGAAGAGCTTGCCGCACAAGCCGCAGCCGCTACAGCTAAGGCCGCACATGATGCACAAGTAGCTGCTGAAAAGGCCGCAGACGAAGCTGCCAAAGAAGCCGCTAGACAAGCTAAAATTGTTGCAGATCAAGCAGCCGCAGCTGCAAGAGCTACGCAAAAAGCTGCCGAAGACGCCGCAAGAGCAACAGCTAAAGCCGCACAAGATGCCGCTAACGCTGCCGCTAAAGCAGCAAAGGATGCAGAAAACTGGGCTAAGAAAGCCTCTAAAAAGTTAAAGTTTTGGTAGGTCGTTAAATTTAATAGGTAGGTAATTCTTTATCTACCTATTTTTTTCTAATAAATACTAGTAGGAGATTATTATGAACCCATTTGATAAACTTGGCATGGACTTTAGTGATGTTATGGCACCTTGGATTGCCATACTAGTATCAATCGCGGTAGCATTTTGGTTTAAAGATTTTGTAACTAATCTAATGCAAGGACTGAAGTTTAAAATGAATCCTGCATTTAACGAAGGTGATGCAGTTATATTAAATGACGAAGATGCCATTATAGTTAAAATAGGATTAAGAGAGAGTGTATTTGGTGTATACAGTAAAAAAGGGTATACATGGCGTTATATACAAAATGATCGTTTACATATGATTAAACTTGAAAAAATAGTAAACAAGAACTTACATCTTGATACTGATTACGAACAAGGTCGAAAGATACAAGCAAAAATTGATGAATTCCAATCGCATCAAATTAACGAAAACTCTTCAGAAATTTCAGCTAATAAAGAAGAAATAGAAAAACTAAAGAACGGAAAGTAAATGTCCTATTGTCAAAATTGCGGACATCCACAACATGACGGTCCTTTATATAAAGAACATAAAGACGGCGATAATAAGATTGTTGTTATAGAAGTTTGCAAGCAATATAGAAGTAAAGAAGCAATTAAATAAACTTACTTACCACTTGGCATTTTAAATGCAAGTTTACCAGTAATTTTAGTTGAAGCGTAATTCTTTCCACCGTTAACTGTTATAACACCAGCAAACTGCGGCGGATATACGCTACGGAAACCAGTTACAACAACATCGTCGCCACTAACCTTTGCATCAGTGTATACTTGTATAATTGATGCTTGTTTCATAAATTCCATCATTCCGGTTCCAAAATTTGCATCAGAGTTGAGCTGTTTAGCACACATCTTTGCAGTATTAGTTACCATATGATTATAGATGTTATAGTTTGGATGATTTAATTTAGCACCAAAGGAATGATAAACTTCAAGTATCTGTGCTTTTTGTGTTTGAATATCTTCAACACTCATATTAGCCTTCTTCATTCCTGAAATAAACTTAGCAGTTGCATCGTCTATTAGTTTTAAATGTTTAGCAAGTACTAACGGTCCTACTTCAGCATTGTTATCATTAACTATATCACAAATTTCTACTACTTTAGGATATGAGTCATATAGTTTTTTGTTTTCATTTTTGGCCTTTAAAATAGCATCACTAATATTTTTCATACTAGCATCAGCGCCGTCTTTGCCTTTACTACTAATTCCAATTTCTAAGCCATCTGCTCTAACAAATATACTATCAACTAAGTTATGATTTTTTCCAGCTGGCCAATATAAATCTAAATCGTTCCATGATGTACCGTTAAGCAAATCAGCGGCTGCTGCATCTACGCCACCTTTAATTACTCCTGCCATAATACCAATTGGTTGTAAAACTTCACCTGCATAATCTCTAATTGCTGTTAAGTTAGATTTTTGACCTTCCATTGTAATTGGAAATTGTCCTGCTGCTAAATTTTCAAAGCCTGTTAATACTTGAGGTTTATCGCCTAAACTTACTCGAACCTCTTTCATCAACGACTCTATTCCACGGTATCTTTTTTCTTCTACACCAAGAATATCTTGCGGGGTTAATCCAGTTTGAATCTTTGTTGCTGCACCTGTTTGTAACCGATACCCATGAAACTGGTTATTTTGCCAACTTGCAGGAATTCCTGCTTGTGCAACTTTCTTAAAATATCTACCAAATACAGCAATCTCTTCAGGTTGTCCGTTGGTACCAGTTTGATCATCTACAAGATATGCTAGTCCAAAAGCTAGTGTACCAGCAGTTGGAGCATTAGTCCATTGTATTGGTTGGTCTAGACTTTTATCTAAAAGTTCAACAGCTGCATCTCTAGATGCAGTATCTTGAAATTGTTCTGCGTCACTAGGATATGCATCTATTTTTGTAAATGTTAAAATATGGTTAGTATCCATATGCAAGAACTGTTGTCCTGCTTGTCTATTAAAGATACCAGAGGCTTCTACAAGTTGCTTCTCTACAATTTTAAAATCACTATAACGCATTTATTAACTCCTGTTACTGTATTTATACAACTTTTGGAAACAACATGTCTGTGCAGAACTTGTCTACGTCTGCTTCGTCTAGTCCTAATGATTTCATTGTGCGAGGAGTGTGTGGATTCTTTTGCTGGTTTTCACAGTAGTAGTTCTGTGCTGCAATTACCATATCGCTATTTCCATTACCAGTGAATTCACCTATCTCATCAAAGTATGCACGTAGGTTATCTTGTGCTAGTTCTATAATAGCAACTGCTTCGTCAATGTCACTTACATTGCCCGCGGCGAGCATTTTATCTGTAAAGATGTTAGTTGCCCATTCAGGTAGTACACGTTGCTTACTTGGAATAAAGTCTTCTACTGCTTCTTTGTATCCTGCAATCATAGGATTATCATAATCACTGCTAGGGCTAAAGTCATGAAATGCACCTGTTATCTTATTCTTGCCTGCAATAACATCAAAGCCGTATATTGGACCATCGTTTTGTATTACAGGAAAAACACACACATGCATCATCCACAAGCCTTTTGATTCACGTGCATCTACAACATCAATGTGTGCTCTGCGTACATGTTCATTGCGCCACACACGGTTAACCCATGTGTCGCTGTTAAAGTGTGCTAGTCCTAGTTCGTCATATTCTGTTGCCTTCTCGTCAAAGATGCTAATTATTTCTTCCTGGCATTCAATTAGCCTATCCCAAATAGTACTCATTCTTCGCTAATTCCAAAGAAATCATGATAAAAGTATTGTGTGCCTGTTCGCGGAATTTTTGTTACAAACTCGCCCCTAACAACTACTCCACTTTCGCTACTTGTAGGACCATCATAGAATGTGCCGTCCATATGATAACAATTGTCAACAGTTATAATTGGTATCTCTGATACCCAAGATAACATTGTTAAATGAGAATGATGCCATTTATCAAAAAGTTCTTCCATCTTTTTATCATTACCTCGAAAGCCGTTTGTAGCATGAATTAATATTTGGCATTCGTTCCGGCCGTTCATATTAAAATTTTGTTTTGCTGCCCACGGTATCATTTGGCCACCTGACCAACCATGTCCCCACATATCATTACATACTAGGCCTACTGCATTAAATTTAAAACTGTCGTTGCCTAACGCCCAACATCTTACGCCTTCTTTTTCCATATCATGTTCCATGAAGCAAAGATCCTGGGGATTGATACAATATGTTTTATTAGTAACACCAATTAATTGACCTTTTTTGTTATAGAATCTTATTTGATTACGACCAATATTACCAAAGCGTTCTTCTTCTTTCCAAAGTGTACCTAAGCATAAGCCAACCTTGCCTTTAGCATATTCCTCAACTTCAACAAGTCCTCCTTTTAAATCAGGAAGATGATCAAAAGGATTAATGCCAGCATCCATTGCAGCCACTCCTCCATGATCATATCCGCTTAATGCAGCTTCGGGTGTAACAAGGTAGTCACATTTATTTTCAAAAGCATAGTCAATTGCTTTTTTAATAGTAACAACATTGTCATTAACGCTAGGTGTTACAGGAATTTGTGCGCCTGCTATTCGTATTGGAATTTGTGTCATGCTATATACCTAATGGTAGGAGGGGTTGGAGTTTTAATATCTAGGCTTAAATTTTCTGCCTTAAATACATAATTAATAACTAGTCTATTTTCAGATTCTATTGGGCAAGTTCCTGTATGTAATCTATTAGATTTTATTAATAGTGCTGTACCTTTTTTTGGGTGTACTTCGCCTATAACTTTTAAATTGTTATAAGGCTGGGCATCCGTTGCTGATTTATTAAAAATTCTAGTAGGACCGTCGCTATCTTTAATATAATAGATTAAAGTAAAATACTCTGTGCTTTTATGATCCATATGAGGTGGATGATATATGTCTTTAAAGGATGGATCCTTTAAATTCATGTTTGTTTTTATTTTATGAATATCACCAATCTTACAGCCAGTTGCACTTTCTAAAAAATTTAAAACTAACCTTGTTAATCCAAAAGAGTCACTAAGTTCAGCATTAAAAACACTTGTATGTATAAGTTGTGGGCATTCTTTAATTGGTAGGTCTTTATCAAAGTCTACACCCTCAATGCCAGTAGTAACTGATACATAGTTCCATTTTGTATCGTATTGAAATATCTGTTCTAATGTATCTTGAATGCTAGGAGGTAGAAAATTCTCAATTATTGTATAACTCAATGTCTAACTCCATAAGCTCTTTAAACAAGTTAGTAGCAGAAGTAAAAACATATTTTGCTTCTTCGGCCATGTCGTCATTTATATTGTTTCTAATTGCGTCTTTTAATAGTGCTGAGTCTTCAAACTGATACATTGTTCCTGCTCCAGGAACTTTTTTAGATATCATTTGTCCGCCGCTAAGATCACCCATATGTAAAACATATACATGAGCCATTAACAAATCTGGATCACCCATTATATCTTTCATATGCATAATATATTCTCGAGTACTATTTACTAAAACTGGAGGTTCAGTCCTTTTCCACAGTTCTAAGTAATCTGCTTCAATTTTTAATTTTCGTCTAATATCAGGTAGATCATTTAATATTCCATTTGCTCCGGCCATTGCTTCAAGCAAGTCGTATTTCTTATGCTGATTCCATAAGTAAGTAGCATATAGATCCGGGTTAATATTTCCGCTCATTAAAACTTTAACAAAGTCTTGGCGTTCGGCATCTTTATGGTGTTCCATCGTTAAGTCTTTTAAGCTCATTATATGCTCCAGGCTGTTATTCTTTTTCTACTTTAATTTGTAACGGAAAACTACGTTCTCGGCTTGCTGTTGTTGTTTCGACTGCTTTTTGTTCTGCCACCTCGTATGTATATATACCTACAACTGCACTGCCTTCAGCATGGATCTGAAATGTTATCTTTTCAGCTGATTCAGCCGAGTGCCTAAAGATACCAACAAGCACCTCAATTACCCATTCCATAGGTGTAGCATCGTCGTTAAAGAAGATTACTTTATACTTAGATGGTTCTGTAATTTGTTGCTTTATTACTTCATCAATTTCTACATCAACATCAAAATCAGTGTTCATTTTTATCTCTTTCTTAAAAATTATATATGGGGGAGGTATTTCACTCCCCCATAACTACTTACTCGTTGTCAATTGCTTTATGTACTGTGCCTGAAAAATCTTTAATATCGATTTTCTTTGGCTTTAGTGCATCTGGTACTTCACGTTTTAGGTGTACATTAAGCATACCTAATTCTAATGTTGCGCCATCTACTTCAACATGATCTGCAAGTGTAAACTCTCTGCGGAAATTACGTCCGCCGATTCCTTTGTGTAGGTAGTTTACTTCTTCGTCTCCCTTAGGAGCAGTCCCTTCAATCTTTAGTTGATCACCATCTTTAGTAATCTCAAGATCATCCATACCAAAGCCAGCTACTGCAAGAGAGATCATATACTCGTCTTCATTAACTTGTGCAATATTGTATGGGGGATAACCATTTCCATTTGGACTGTTTGCAAAGCCTCTTTCGAGTTCATTAAATAGTCGGTCAAAGCCAATAGTTGCTCTGTGGAATTGTGGTAGGTTGAGTGTTTCTAGTCTTGTCATTTGTTTTCTCCTTTAAAAAGCAAGATTATATTTGAGCCCCATAATGGGCACTCATGTACAGCAGGGTCATCCTTTAGTACACTTTTATTTATCACTTGTCGCATACACTGCATTAAATTGCTGAGTACACTGTACAAAGGTTGTGCATTTACTAAGTTGCTTGAGTTTCAAAGCGCCTGCGTATGTGCAAGTACTTCTAATGCCGCCAAGCAAGTCTTGTACAGTCGCTCCTACAGGTCCTCTGTATGGAACAAGTACTTCCCTGCCTTCAGAAGAGCGATAGTCTTTCAATCCTCCAAAATGCTTTGTGTTAGCGGCATCACTACTCATGCCGTAGAACTGTACAAACTGTTTTGTTTCAACTTTCTTTGTATGCTTATCTAAGTGACTGCCTATTTCGTATACAAGTTCGTTTGTTTCGT
>Ga0307488_10001473_pt1 | contig 19600 bp, 21 predicted proteins | sample SB02metaG_FD_202248 | JGI IMG/M metagenome (GOLD analysis project Ga0307488, IMG submission 202248) | Sea-ice brine microbial communities from Beaufort Sea near Barrow, Alaska, United States - SB 0.2 | ecosystem: Environmental > Aquatic > Marine > Coastal | place: USA: Alaska | collected... | reverse complement strand
AGATGTTGGAGAACTTCAACAACACGTCAGCACCATCAAATAAAATTACTGGTCAGCTTTGGTATGACCAGACAAACAAACAACTTAATGTTTACACCGGGACAAAATTCAAACCAGTAGGCTCAACCACCAACTCAACATCTGCACCTACCAACGCTGTACAGGGTGACATGTGGTTTGACACAACAAACACACAACTTTATGTGTACACAGGATCAGCATGGACCTTGATAGGACCAACAACGGTCGCAGGATCAGGGGTCACACAAGTGATACCAGAAGTTGGAGAAGACAATACAGGAGTGAACCAGTCATACTTAAAATTAGTTGTCAGTGATACGGTGGTAGGCGTGGCATCAAATGTGGCATTCACACCAAGTGGCACAGAAACAAATGGTGCGGCACTGGTCGCGGCAGGTTTCTCAAGCATAGCACAGGGTATACAACTTTCAACGTCAGTATCATCAGCAAAATTTAGGGGAACAGCCACTGACTCGGATGCACTGGGCGGAGTGGCCGCGGCCAATTATCTGAGATCAGACCAAAACGACACAACATCAAGTTCGTTCAGCATCTTGAATGACACAGGATTAATACTGGGTGCAGGTTCGGACATCACGTTCTCATTATCGAGTGACAATTTGACCATAGCCCAGACCACACAGGACAAAGATATTATTTTCACAGTAAACGATGGCGGAGTGACTACAGAAGCGTTGAGGATCACAGGAGCAACAGGAAGGATCGAACACCTGAGGGTTGGTGATCTGACAGTTGACGGGACCAACACCATAATAAACACTTCAACATTGTCAGTGGAAGACAACATCATAGAATTGAACAGGAACATATCCAACAACGCAGGTATGCCCAGCTTCACAGGATTAAAAGTCAACAGGGGAGAAACATCATCAGTAACAGAACAGAATTTATATTGGGTGTGGGACGAGACCTTTGCAGACGATGGCACAACCACTCACGGAAATGCAGGCGGTGCCTGGACAGCCTTCAAATCAGGTGGTGGACAAAACGAGTTATCAGCACCAACGTTGGTGGATATCAGGGCCAACATTGTTCATGCAACGTCAACATCGGCACAGTACGCTGACTTGGCGGAGAGATATGCCACGGACACTCCTTTGGAAACTGGAGAAGTGGTGATCCTGGGAGGAAGCGAAGAGATAACGAAATGCATGGAAGACAAGTCTGATGCAGTATTTGGTGTTGTATCTGATGCTCCGGCATATTTGATGAATTCAGAAGCAGGCAACAACGACACACACCCGGCAATAGCACTGAAAGGACGTGTTCCGGTTAAGATCACAGGGCAGGGCCTGGCGGGCGATCGTGTGGTATCGGCAGGATACGGAGAAGCACGTACGGCCAGATCGGGGGAAGCAACCACTTTTAACACCCTGGGCAGACTGATCCAGGATAAATATACTGAAGAATCAGCACTCACAGAGTGTGTAATAGGAGTAAAATAATTTTATGGCATATTCGGCAGGAGACACAATATTAGACGACGAGTACAACGCATTCGTGGCAAATTCAAGTTCGCCATTTGGATACAACCATTTCGCAGGTACAGGTGCAACGGTCTACGGACTTGGGCAGACGGCTATTGACCAAGTCTCAGCTGGTGGTCTAATCAATGCCTCACAGTGGAACGCACTGTTCACGGGAATCACTAACATCGCAAATCACACCAACGACACAATAACTTCAAGATCATCAGTATCAGCAGGTGACGACATTGACATTGCATCAGCGATTGCGGCCGACTTGGCAACACTGGCGGCATCAGTAGCGGCAGGTAGTCCAAACGCAACAGCACTGGCAACATCATCAGCACTGCAGACACAGACATCAGGCTCAGAGGGTTGGAACGCATCAGCCACACAGGAAGTTTCAGTAACATTCGCCAACGCCAACAACATGAGATTCTTCTTCAATGGAGGAGGCAAGGTCAGGATCACGGTGGGCATAGTGGCCGCGGCGACATCAGACAAGGACACAGCATACGCCAACCTGGGTACAGCACTTGGCAACCTAGACATAGCATCACTGGCAACCACGAGATCAGGATCGGGTGAGACTTTGACAACGAACAACTTGGCAAGAGGTTTCCAGGACATGACAACATCTTACCAAAACATTATAAAATTAACTTCAGACAACAGCGGTTACACGGGTAACAACATCGAGATATTTGCGAAGACAACTGGCGGAACAGGTGCCAGTGGTGCCGCAACAGTGTTGACCATCAAGATGGTGGCCACGGACGGAGCGGGAGATGATCAGTACACAGACGGTAACACAGACAGTGTTGCGGTAGGGGCCAAGGACACTCCCAAGATGGTGACAACGTTGTTCACTTTAACACCGACCACGGCACAGGGCCTTGGCACAGCGTACGGAATCTCAGCATCCGCGGCAGTCAGTAACTCAGTAGCTGATTAATTCTACCAGGTTGATTTTTCAACATAATTATTGTATAATTGTGTTATGGATATTGGCTCTTTAAAAAAACAATCGGATCTCTCCTACAGCATAGCGATAGCGAAACGCAACGCCCTGGAGAAAGCACATTCACGACAGATAATAGTGTACAATGAACACATCTTCCGTGCAGATCCACACACTATCTGTGTCGTCAGGACACTGAAGGAAACACAAGACACGTTCTTCATCCTGGACACAAACAACAATCCTGTCGAGATAACAGATCCAGGTGATTTCTTATCCAGACTGATCGAGAGAAATCAAGAGAGCCTCAATTCGTACCATCAGATGTATAAAACATTTGAAAACAAAGGTGACTGATGACCCGAGGCGTATTACTATTCTGTTTTGACACGGAACACACGAAGTATCACAAGATATTGGAGAAGTGTGTGCATCTGATCAGACGGAATCTCAAACTGGAAATAACAGTTGTCACTGATCACACAACCTTCAAGAAAACCAAGCCCTTGGGTTTGATCAATTACAAGTTCATTGAGCCCGAACAGGGAAATACAAAGATGAATTTGGCATGGAACAACAAAGACAGGCACATGGCCTATGAACTGTCGCCCTATGACACAACACTGGTCATGGACATAGACTATTTCTGTTACACGGACAATCTCCTGCAGTTCATGGACACGGGGTATGATTTCCTAGTACCGGATCAGGTACATGACTTGACACAACGCAACACTTTCCACCAACGTGTGTGGAGCATGATACCCATGGTATGGGCAACTGTGTTTGTTTTCAAGAAGACAGCAAAAGCCAAGAAGATATTTGACATGATCAAGTATGTGAAACAACACTATCAGTACTTCAATCAACTTTACAGGATTTTTGCACAGAACCTACGTAATGATTACGTGTTCGCTATTGCACTGCAACAGCTGAATGGATTTGTTGGATACGACAAGTTTCCATTCGCACTGTCAACACTGCCACCGGACTGTGAAATAGTCAAAATGACAGACGATGGCATAGCCTGGAGATACAACGATCAGATAAACTGGACAGAACAACAGGATGTGCATGTGCTGAACAAGGAGATTGCCGATGTATAAGGGATTCCTTTGGTTCGCACAGAACAATGACAATACCGACTATGTCAAACTGTCAGTAAAATTAGCAGAGAGTATCAAGCGTCACAACAGAGAAAATAAGATCTGTGTAGTGACTGATGAGAAAAGTAAATTTGAAAGCGAACACGTTGATGTGGTCAGGGTACTAAAACAAGATGACAGTGCAGAGCATGACATCAAGTGGGCAAATGAGTACAAGGCGTTCAAGCTAACACCGTTCACACACACCATTAAATTGGAATCTGACATGTTATGGACGACGAACACGGACTGGTGGTGGAACTATCTATGGCAACACGATCTCGTTTTTGGTGTTGATTGCAGAGACTACAGGGACAACGTTGTCAAGGATAAGACCTACAGACAGTTGTTCGTTAAGAATCATTTACCAAATATCTACAACGGACTTATGTATTTCAGGAAAAGTGCAAAGGCACAGGAATTCTACGAGACAGCAGAACACATAGTGAAGAATTGGGAAGAAGTTAAAAGCAAGATGCTGATAGCATGTCATGACCAATATCCAAGTACGGATGTTGTGTTCGCTTTGGCATACCGAATGATGGATCCCACAATGCAACACTTGATTGATTACGAATGGTTCAAGTTCATACATCACAAGCCGGCCATACACAATTTAAACAGGGTCAAGTATCATAATCAGTATCTCTATCCAAACAGGACAGGCGACTCATTGTATCTGGGTGAAACACGTGTGAGCAGGGTGTGGCACTATCATGACAAGGAGTTGAATGTCAGAATTTCTTAAAGCACTACAGGATTTATCTCCGTTAACAAAGAAAAAACATTTCGTGACCATACAGGGCAAGACTGTTGAAGTGAGCCTGAAGAGAAGTCTGGAAGTGTTACGACACGGAGCCGATGCCTATATATGGCAAGGGAACGAATTTGTTCTCAAACCAAAACCAAAAACAAAGACAACTTACAGAACACTGCAAAAAGACACTCGAGGATATGATTTCCTTGATGGGGATATACACTGGCCCAACAAGATAATAGATGGAGGGGTCACATGGCAGAGAGAATCAGAATAAGTGATCTAGATTTTGTTTACATCAGCTATACAGAACCCAACAAGGAACAGAACTGGGCAGATCTAAAGAACAAGGTGCCATGGGCGAAGCGTGTTGATGGGGTCAAGGGGTTTGACAACGCACACAAGGCCGCGGCCAAGTTGGCAGAGACACAGTTTTTTATAAGTGTGGACGGAGACAATATTATGGATGAGAGTTTCCTACTGCAGACATTGGATTGGTCAAAGACAGATCAGAAGGCAGTACATCGTTGGAGGGCCAAGAACAACATAAATGGACTGGTATATGGAAACGGTGGACTGGTGGGGTGGGACAAGGACACCTGTTTGAACATGCACACACATGAAAACGCCAAGGATGAGAGAGCAGAGATAGATTTCTGTTGGACGGTGAAACATGAAAACTTACATAACTGTTATTCCACAACAATGATAAATTCATCACCAACACAGGCATTCGTGGCAGGTTACAGGGAAGGGGTGAAGATGAGCCTCGACCAAGGCAAGAACATTGATCCCGCAAATTTCAAACGTATTATAAATTATAACAATCTACGTGTGTTGACCACATGGATGAGCGTTGGTGCTGATATGGACAACGGCAAGTATGCCATGCTGGGTGCCAGGATGGGTTGCTACTCCACAACAGTGTCAGGAAACGAACATGTACAAGTCAGGGATCTAGAGAAGATGGCAGAACTGTTCTCGACTGCCGTGGAAGACATAGACATGGATCTCGAAGCATATGGTGAAAGCATCAGGACAAGAATAGACATCCCGGTAGCAGACTTTAATGAGCAGGACAGTAAGTTCTTCAAGTTCTGTATGCCACAAAACAGGAACAAAGGAGTGCAAGATCGTGAGTACTAGTGATTACAAGCAGGACGCACTGAAGGCCAAGGAAAAATTGGCAGAAGTGTCACCCACGATGTGCCTGGCCAAGTGGAACCAGACATCACTGCACCTGACCACGGGACTGACGAACTCATGCTATCATCCACCATTGCACGAGATGGACGCAGAAGCGGTCAAGCTGAATCCCGCGGCACTGCATAACACAGCAGAGAAAATGAATCAACGACAACAGATGCTCCAAGGAGAGCAACCCGCGGGTTGTTCGTACTGTTGGAACATGGAGAAGACCGGGGAGATATCAGACAGACACTACAGATCCGGTGAACCATGGGCCATGCAGGACTTCGAGGATATTAGAAAGAATCCAATAGACGAACATTGGACACCGAGATATGTGGAAGTTAACTTTAACAATGCTTGTAATTTGAAGTGTAGTTACTGTTCGCCACAGTTCTCAACAACATGGGGCAAGGAGATTGACAGGTATGGCCAATATCCCACATCTCCTCCCCATAACGCACCAGAACACTTCCAGGGCAGGCGCAAACCCATACCCAACAGGGAGGACAATCCATACGTGACTGCTTTCTGGAAATGGTGGCCCACACTGTACAAGAATTTGAAGCACTTCCGTATGACGGGCGGTGAACCCATGATGGACAAGAACACGTACAAGGTGTTGCAGTACATAATAGATAATCCCAAGAAGGATCTACACTTGAACGTGACATCGAACATGTGTCCCGCGGACAAGAAGCTGAAGGACAAGTACTTCAACATGGCCAAGCACATATGCATGGAGGAGAAAGTGGAACACCTGATGCAGTTCGTCAGCGTGGATGCATGGGGCAAACAGGCAGAGTACATACGTAACGGACTGGACTTTAACTACATGATGGACAACGTAGAGGAATTCCTGGAGCGTATACCTGTGCGTAACTCGATAACGTTCATATGCACATACAACAATCTGAGTATAACCAGCATGGACAAACTGCTGGAGAAGATACTGGAACTGAGGACCAAGTACAGCAAGACGTATCAGAGGGTGTGGTTCGATGTGCCACTGCTGAGACAACCCGCATGGCAACAGATAACACTGCTACCAGAGTCATACCAGGGCATACACGAGGAGAACATAAAGTACATGCAGGCCAACTCCGGCGAGGAAAACGGGCTACACATATTCAAGGACTTTGAGATTCAAAAAATGCAACGCAATCTCGCACACTGGCGAGAAAACGCGGACGCAAGTACGCAAAATAAAAAAAACTTCTACGCATTTTTTAACGAACACGATCGCAGACGCCTTACAAGATTCTTAAACACCTTCCCTGAAATGGAAGAATTTTGGGAGGAGTGTAAAAACGCATGAAGACGATAGGATTTTTTGGAGACAGTTTCTGTGCAAGTAACCAACCTGAGAGTTGGTGCAACATACTGCAAGAGAAACTGGGTGCAAACAGAATAAGATGGTTTGGCAATCCAGGCAGAAGCATATGGAGTGTGTTCTTTGAGTACAACAAACTGATAGAGCAGAATGCAGTGCCAGACATATCCATATTCTGTTGGACTGAACCTTACAGGCTTTATCATCCTAAACATATATTAAGTGCCAACACACAACCATTAGAAGGTGTTGACCCCAACATGTATAAAGCATTGGACGAATATTGGATCCATCTGCACAACTATGACAAGGACGAGATGGCCTATGAGTATGCATTGAAACATTATGATCAAAACATATTGTCAAAGGTCAACAGTGAGATTGTACAGATGTGGAGTTTCAAACCATTTGAAACTGCAGAAAAAGATGCTAATATAACACTAACAACAGGAACATTCATAGATGAGAGTGTGTATGCCTTCAGTGGAGGAAAAGATGCTTGGGGGAAGGGCAACATAAATCACATGACAGTGGAGCAAAACCAACAATGGGCAGAGAAAGTACATGGACGACTTAGAGTATAAAAAACAGACACTAGACACAAAGAGTGCAAGTTTCTGCGGAGCCAAGTGGTACAACGCAACCATCTGGTTGGGCAGTGGCATGACCACGAGCTGTCACCACCCACTTCCGCACAAGATTGACCTAGAAGCAATAAAAACAAATCCCAGTGCTATACACAACACTGTACAGAAGAAAGCAGAACGTAAGCAGATGCAGTGTGGAGACAGACCAAAAGGTTGTGAGTACTGTTGGAAAATAGAAGATATTAACAGAGACAATATTAGCGACAGGGTTTACAAATCAAAAATATTTCCAAATGAGGCATTAGACGAAGCACACAAGGCAGACTCAAACACAGACTGGAATCTTAAAACATTAGAAATAGCATTTGATAGGACTTGTAACTTTGCTTGTACATATTGTAATCCTGCATTTAGTTCTACATGGGCAAACAATATTAAAAGGCAAGGACCATACACAGATATGGTGACTGATGGACGTAATCACTTCACACACAGTCATGAAAGTGCGGAGCCATACAAGAAAGATGAGACTAATCCGTATGTGGAGGCATTCTACAAATGGTGGGAAACAGACCTACACAGGAGTTTGGATGAACTGAGAATAACAGGCGGAGAGCCAATGATGTCACCTAACTTGTGGAGACTGTTGGACTGGATAGAAACACAAGGTGACAAGATGAATCCTGATATGACTATTGCAATAAACTCTAACCTAGGTGCAAAGCAGAGCATTATTGATAGATTTAAAACAAAATTAAAAAAGTTTGATAACTTTGAATTGTACACCAGTTGTGAAGCAACATTTGAACAGGCAGAGTATATCAGAGATGGAATAGTGTACGGAGATTGGCATTCTAATTTCTTACACATGATGGTGGACAAAGTTCCACGTGCTATCCATAACATGTGTACAATAAATGCATTGTGTTTGGAGTCATTACCCGAACTTTTGGAGAAAATGATATGGTTCAAGAGTGCAAGTAAAGTGTACGGACCAGGGGTCAACTTCACACTAAACATATTGAGGTTTCCGAGCTTCCAATCACCACTCGTGCTACCGGACGACCTAAGGAATAAATTTAAAGGGGACCTGGTAAAGTTTTTAAATAACAATGCGAAGCACTTAGAACACATGGAAATTAACCAAACACAGAGACTTATAGATTATTTGGATGTTGTCAAAACACCACACGCAGGTGCGGCCGAACAGAGTAAACTACAGAAAGACTTCAAAGCATTTTACAGTCAATACGACAAACGATCAGGTAAAGACTTTGAAAAAACTTTCCCAATAATAGGAGAATGGTACCGTGGCATATGAGTACGGGGCGAAAGAGCCTGAGAAACTTAAAATAAAAGAAATGACTCCTAAAGAAAAGGAGTTGTTACTAGATAGTGAATCATTTTGTATGATGCCTTGGTTACACATTCATGCATTTCCTGATGGTAGGGCATATCCTTGTTGTTTTGCATTAGACAAATATCCAGTAGGAGACTTGAATAAAGATTCCATGGAGACTGTGTTCAATGGAAAGGACATGCGACAGATAAGACAAAACATGTTGTCCAATAAGAAAAGCAAACATTGTGGAAAATGTTATGATCAAGAGAAGTCTGGATTTTTTAGTTTACGTCTGAGCTCAAACAAACACTTCGGGCACAATATTGGAATGGTGGAAAACACACAGCCTGACGGCACAGCGGACTTCGTTATAAAGTACTGGGATATCAGATTCAGTAATCTATGTAACCTCGCCTGCAGGAGTTGTGGTACATGGTTCAGTTCAAACTGGTATGAGGATCATAAAAAACTTACAGGTGCTCCGCCTAATCATGCAAAGATCATGAAGGTAGGTAGAAGCAGTAATGACATATGGGATCAAATGTTGGAACAGTTTGAACATGTGGAACAGTTTTATTTTGCAGGCGGAGAGCCAATAATAATGGAAGAACATTATAGGATATTAAAAGAGCTAGACAGACGTAAAATGTATCACGTGAGACTCATATACAACACGAACTTCACAAGAACAAAATACAAGGACATTGATGTTTTAGAATTATGGAATAAGTTTGATAGTGTGTCAATTGGCGCAAGTCTAGACGCAGAGGGAGCCAGGGGAGAGTACATGCGTAAAGGAACAGTGTGGGAAGATATTGTAACAAACAGGAAACGTATGTTAGAAGTTTGTCCACAAGTTGATTTTTATATATCAAGCACGGTGGGACTGGTCAATGCACTTCACATATCAGATTTTCATAGGAGTTGGGTGGAGCAAGGTCTACTGAAGCCGCAAGACTTCAATTTTAATCTTTTACAATATCCATACGCACAGAGGATTGATCTCTTGCCAGACTCTTATAAACAGAAGGTCAAAGAGAAGATAGAAAAACATCTCGAATGGTTACGTCCTTTAGACAAACTTACTAGAGCAACAAAAGGATTTGAATCAGGACTTGATTATATGATGAGGAGAGACAACAACAAAGACATTCAACAGTTCAAAGACACTATGAAAAAGATGGATGTGATCAGAGATGAAAATATCCTTGAAACATTTCCTGAATTGACGGAGTTGTATGAAAAGGATTAAACCAGCAGAAGGTAACAAAACATTCTGTATAGCACCATGGACACACACATACCTGTCACCCCAGACAGAGAGACGTATGTGCTGTGCATCCAGAGAGCCTGCACAGAGTTTCAAGCAGTACATAGACACTGGCAATAACGCTAAAGAATACAAACCTCTCACTTTAAAAGAACATTGGAATTCAGATCACATGCGATCTGTTAGACTGCGTATGATGGCAGGGGAAGAACTGTCCGAGTGTGAAGTGTGTGATCATAAACTGTTAAACACAGATGTGTATAGGTCATACTGGAATCAGCTATTCAAAGACAGGGTAGATGAAGCATACGACAGCACAGATGAAACAGGGGCGACCACAATGCAAACTATCAGTTTTGATTATAGGTTCAACAATCTATGCAACTTCAAATGTAGGATGTGTGGTGACATGCTAAGTTCTAGTTGGGAAGCAGAATCTAGGAAAAACAAAACATGGACTAAAGAATCACAACCATGGATGGCGTCACCTTTAAGAGAACAGATCATAAAGTTTCAAGACACACAGGTTGTACAAGAGTTTGTTGAAGCGGTAGAAACAAAAACAATAAAAGAAATATATTGGTGCGGAGGAGAACCCCTGATGTGGGATATGCATTGGAAAGCCATGCAGAGGATAATAGAATTAGGATTCGCAAAAGAGGTATACGTGAGATACAACACCAATTTAAGTAGAACATCTTTTAAAGGAACTAAACTGTTTGATTTATTACCACAGTTCCAAGACTGGCAAGTTTGTTCATCACTGGACGGGACAGGAGAAGTTGGAGAATATATCAGGGACGGATTAAACTATGAGCAGTGGTTACGCAATTTCAAAGAAGGAATGGCAGTGGCAAAAACAGCCAGGGAGATGAGATTAGACTACACAATAACAATGCCTGGATTATTAGAACTTAAAAATATGTTTGATTTAAGCAGAGAGTTAAACACAGAGATACTAACAAAAGTTATGTTTACTTTTAGTGATGATGAGATTTTAAGTCCATTAGCACTGCCTAAAGAATTGCTACACACTATTATTGACGAAGCACTAGCATACATGGAACCTCTAGCTACACGAAAACAACGATCATTGATAGACGTAATAAAGAATTTAAAAAACAGAGAAACATTCCCGCCAACTAAAAAAGGAAAACAGAGACAAGAAAGTATCGATAAGATCAGAGGACAGGACATAACAAAAATATTAAGCAGGGATAAAAGGGTATTGGAATGGTGGACAAGTATATAGACTCAAACATGTGCATGTTACCGTGGTCATCGATAGAGACCAGGCCGGACGGAACATACAAACCTTGTTGCGTGTACAGGGACGAGTTGACAGATCCCAATGGGAAGAAATACAATACCATAGAACATTCCATATCTGAAGTGATGAATTCAAAATCAATGAATGATCTAAGGGATCAGTTTTTGGCAGGTGAGAAGCCTTTTGCCTGTGACAGTTGTTGGAAACAGGAAGCCGCAGGCAACAAGTCAAAAAGACAGCATATGTGGCGCAAGGCCCAGGCACTAGGACAAGCACACATCAATAAAAATATCGTTGCACCGAGATTCATCGATCTAAAATTGGGAAACATTTGTAATCTAAAATGTAGAATATGTTCTCCTGCCTCGAGCTCGATCTGGGCCAACGAGATGGCAAAGTTTGATCCTGACAGGAAAGCACACTGGACAAAATACAACAAGCAGGGTGTGTGGCCAAGACAAAAAAACAAATTTTATGAAGATCTTGAGAAACACATAGAATCGATAAGATTTTTTGAGATAACAGGCGGAGAGCCGTTGATGATAAAAGAACAATTTGACATACTGCAGAAGTGTGTAGACACGGGAGTAGCAAAAAACATCGATGTGCATTACAACACAAACGGCACACAGTTTCCTGAGAAAGAACTGAATGAGATATGGCCGCACTTCAAAAGAATTGAACTGGCGTTCAGCATTGACGATATAACAGAGAGATTTGAGTACCAGAGACATCCAGCAAAATGGGATATGGTCAACGAAAACATCTTAAAATTTAAAAATGCTGGACTGAAGAACCTATCAACGCAGGTATGTACAACAATAAATGTTTTCAACATAGCCTATCTAGACGAACTGGCGCCGTACGTTGATGAGTGGGGACCGGACTTTTGGTATATAAACACATTACATCATCCAACAGAATTTGATATACAACAGTTGCCATTGGATTTTAAAAAAAAAATAACTGATAAACTGTTAAAAACAAAAACAAGAAAAACAGAAATTATGGATGCTGTAAATTATCTTAATTGCGAGCCGCTGACAGTCATGGATGACTATAAGGATTCGCTGACACGTAAAATTAAACAGATAGATGGATACAGGAAAGAAAATTTTGGAGAAGTGTTTCCGCTTTTAAATAACGTATTGGGGATATATGAGTAAAATTATAGCAGGCGGATGCAGTTTCACACTAGGCAATGAGTTATCCGATGATGTGGACGGAAAAACGCCATCCAGTAATAGTTGGGCCAAATTGCTCGCAGGAGACTCAGAGTACATATGTACTGCATTTGGTGGGTTAGGTAATCCTGCCATAGCCAGAAGAGTCTTCAATTCAGTATCACAGAATTCAGATGTAGCAGGTGTTGTTGTGATGTGGAGTTTCCCTTCGAGATACGATTGGGCCATGCCGAGACACAAGATGTTAGAGGACACACGTTGGACAACCATATCGCCATGGGACACCAGCATAGCAGATGAAGAAAGGCACAATGCACTGGCAGGGTCAGAGGCACAGCAGGAACAGTGGAAACGCAGGCAAGACCTCATGATAGAAACAGGAGTGAAACCTTTTGCGGAAGCCATCTACAGGCATGCGGCCAACCAGTACCATGAAACATACCTCAGTTGGAAGAGCATAATCTGGTTGCAGAACATACTGGAGAAGAAGAAAATACCATTCATGTTTACACTGGCAGACAACAGCCTGTTCTACAAGGAGTTTGAACAGCACAAGGACCAGGATCCCTTCATGAATGCACTGCACGGCGAGATAGATCTTACCAAATGGTTCAGCTTTGGAGAACGGATGATGGGATTCAACCAATGGTCAATGATGGAAGAATATGAACGTGGTACAACACATCCACTTGACCTTGCCCATGCAGATGCTGTAAAATTAATGTTACCGCAGTTTAATAAATTAATAGGAGAGAAATAATGTTCACTTGGATAAAGAAGATCATCAACAAGGTCAAGCAGGAACTTGCTTACCGTAAGAGATTGAAAGAACTGAAGAAGAAAGACCCATTCATATACAAATAAAATGGAACAGATAAAGAAACGCATCAAGGAGGTGTTTGCAAAGGCACCCAGGTTTGAACTGCTGGAGATGCCGTTCATCGATGTCTCGGAAGATCCTGTGAGACCAGAACTGAGCTTGGAGTTCAGACAATCCCACGGCAGGAAGATATACGGGATCAAAGACGAAGAGGGTGACATCGCCGCGGTGATGTGTTTCGCATTCACGCACGACATCCCCAAGAGCGTGGAAGAGATGGATGTGATGAGCCGCGATGCCGCCATGCAGGCAGTACACAGGGCAGGGGTACAAGGCAATATTGCTATTGCTTACACAGTATGGGCCAAGAAGAAAGGTGGCGGAAAACACATGGTAAACGAAGTTTACAAAATGATCAAACAATCAAGCCACTTACACAGATTAATAACACTAAGTCCACTGACAGACATGGCAAGGAAGTTCCACTTGAAGAATGGTGCAAAGGAAGTACAGGTTAACCTAACAACACAGAATTTTGAATACGACATAGAATTAGAAAAATGGGAAGTTTTGAAAAACAGGGCGAAAGGATGGTTTAATATAAAATGAAAAAGTTAATGATAGTTCTATTACTGTTTTGTTCTAATGTAAATGCACTAGACTTAAAAAAATATTACAAAGAAGATCTCACAGAAGTGGACAAAGCTAACATCGTTTTGTTCAACATACTGCAAGGTATAGACATGTTACAAACGTTGGAGATCGCCAACAATGATGCATACTATGAGAAAAATAAAATATTAGGTAAACACCCAAGTGAGGCAGAAGTAGTGACTTACTTTATTGCGAGAGGACTAGTACACTATCAAGCAACTAGAATGATACCACAGAGATATAGAAACTTCTTTCATGGGTACAACGTAGTTTACAATTACAACGTGATAAGGGACAATCATGAACTAGGAATAAGGATAGATTTCTAATGAAGATACTAGGTATCAACTGCATGAACCACGATGCATCCATGAGTGTGGTGGACGGCCGGGAGATACTATGGGCGGCACACAGTGAACGTTATTCGAAAGTCAAGAATGATCACTTCCTGAATTGGAAAATAGTCAACGAAGCAATGACATATGGTCCATTTGACAAAGTTGTCTACTATGAAAGACCTTGGTTGAAGAAAACAAGACAACTGTATGCAGGACAATGGGGAGATGCTTTAAGTTATACGGAAATGCCACAGTGGCATCTAGATCACTTTGGAATAAAAATTGATCAGTATGTCAAACACCATGACTCACACGCCGCGGCAGGTTACTTCACATCACCATTCAAGGAAGAAGGTGCAACCATACTGACTGTTGATGCGATAGGAGAATGGGAAACTGTTTCGATATCGACAGCTGACAAAGTTTGGATTGACAGGAAAGAAACGATCAACTATCCACACTCGGTGGGCATACTGTATTCGGCATTCACACACCGTTGCGGACTGAAACCCGCGGAGGAGGAATACATCCTGATGGGCATGGCCGCATATGGCACACCCAAGTACAAGGAAGACATATACGAGGACTTCGTGCACCAGTCACCATTCAAGATGAAACAGAATCTACACAGAGGATTGACAGATTGGCATCCAGAAGCAGATGTCATGGACATTGCCGCGAGCATACAGGCAGTCACGGAAGAGATACTTGCAGACCTTTTCCTGAGGGCATCCAAGTATGGCAGTAGGAATTTGGTATACGCAGGCGGAGTGGCATTGAACTGTGCCGCAAACAGGACACTGGCCAATCTAGGATTGTTTGACAACATATGGATAATACCCAATCCAGGAGATTCAGGATCGAGCCTAGGTTGCATAGCGGCCGCGGAAAAAATACATCTGAATTGGAAGAGTCCGTTCCTGGGACACAACATAGAAGGTGAATATCCTGTGGACGCAATCATAAAAGAACTTACGGAAAACAAGATGGTGGGAGTTGCGAATGGCAGGGCGGAGTTTGGTCCAAGGGCACTTGGTAATAGATCACTGTTAGCAGACCCCAGGGGTGAGGAGATCAAGGATTTGGTAAACGGAATCAAGAAGCGACAGAAGTTCAGACCATTCGCTCCAGCCATACTGGAAGAGGATGTGAATGACTATTTTGACCTGCCTACGGGTGTTAAAAGTACCCCCTACATGCAATACACAGCGGCGTACACGCATGGTAAAGACTGTCCGGCTATATTGCATCATGATGGCACAAGCAGGGTGCAAACCGTGTCTAAGAGCGACAACGAAGGGTTTTATGAGTTACTTAAAGCATGGAAGAAAGCAACAGGTTGTCCCATATTGTTGAACACCAGTTTGAACATCAAGGGTATGCCCATGGTAAACAACACCAACGATGGTAAACTGTGGACACACAAATACGGAGTGAAAGTATTGTAATGAAGATATTAGTAACAGGCGGAAAAGGGTTTATTGGTTCAAAGATTGTTGAGATGTTGTCAAAGGATCACAAAGTCACAGTGGTGGACAACCATGACACATACGGGATCATGACCAAAGAGGATTTACACAAACTTCTCCAATGGCGTACTAGAAATTGGAAAGCTGAAAACGTGTCAGTCATTGATGGAGATATACTAGACAGACTTGTTTGTTTAAAAGCGTTCTCTCACAATCCGGAGATAGTGATACACCTTGCAACATATCCAAGGGCAAAGATAGTAGACGAGGATCCAATTGTTGGAATACCTAAAGTTATTAACACAACCACTAATTTGTTATGGCATTCTGAAAAGTGGAATGTTAAGAAATTTGTTTATGTCAGTAGCAGTATGGTTTATGGAGATTTTGTAGACGGCACAAAAGAAGATGCAAGTACTAAACCAAAAAATATTTACGGTGAAGCAAAATTGACAGGAGAACGAATGGTTAAACTGTTTGCTAAAAGGGATGGCCTAAACTATAACATTATAAGACCAAGTGGTGTGTACGGCCCAGGCGACATGCCTGACAGAGTGGTATCTAAGTTTTTTGCAAAAGCAATGAAGAACGAAACAATAACTTTACACAATGGCGATAACAAAGTTGATTTCACATACAGGCAAGATGCGGCAAGGGGAATTGTCCTAGCGGCATTATCGTCGGTGGCAAATGTCAGTTTTAATATTACTGCCGGTAATGCCACAAGTTTGAGAACACTGGCAGAAACAATTATAAAAATAACAGGCAGTGAATCAGACATAGAGGACATTGGAAATCACAAACTATACCCAATGCGTGGTACACTGGATATCAGTCGTGCAAAAGACTTGCTAGATTACGAACCAGAGTTTTCACTAAAACAAGGATTAGATAGTTATTATGACTGGCTACAAAATAAAATTTAACGGTGTTGATAGATTGTATGATGCTTATTCGTGGAGACTTACACGGAGAGCCAAAGCAGTATGGGAATCGGGTAACTTACTGCAAGGCAAATACCTCAAACAATTAGAAACCGAGATAGCAAAAAAATATAAAAGAAAATATGCAGTGGGTGTGGCCAGTGCCACAGATGGATTGTACTTCGCCATGAAGGCAGTTGGTCTAAACAAAGGTAGTACGGTGCTGTGCCCGGCATTCAGCTATGTGGCCACAGCAGGTGCAATAAAGAGACTAGGTGCAAATATACATTTTGCAGACACAGACAAACGGGGAAACATTGGAGACTGGGGCATAATGGGATTGCCTAATGCTGTTTTGTATGTCAACATGTTTGGCAACCTAGCAGACTATACTAGATTAAGAGAATACTGTGACAAACATAAGATTCCATTAATAGAAGATGCCGCACAATCACAAGGCGCTATGTACGGAAAGAAACCTTCCGGGGCATTAGGAGATGTCAGTGTATTCAGTTTTGATCCGATGAAAAATATGCCTAGCTTTGGCACTGGAGGTATGGTGTTGACTGATAGCAAAGACGTCTATGACAGCATTATATCCTTACGTAGACACGGATTAAATGGCAAGACGACATATGGATACAACAGTTTAATATCTGAGGATCATGCAAATCAGTTGTTGTTACTATTGAGTAAGTTTGACAAACTACAAAAAATGAGAGATAACGTATTTAAAAAATACAAACAATTATTACCTAATGAGGAATTTGTAGAAACACAAGACAATACAAAATCCAGTCACCATAAATTAGTCATACTCTGCGACAGACGAGATGAATTGAAAACATATCTTGCACAGAACGGTATTGAAACAAAAGTGCATTATACTAAAACATTGGACGGCAAAAATGTTGGACAATATCCTAACGCTGAAACTATGTGTGCCAAGGCGTTGAGTTTGCCTATATATCCACATCTTAATATGGATGAAATAATTTACATATGTGAGAGGATCACTAAATTCCATGTTTGATAGTGTACAGGTTCGATTTAAAAATACTCCACAAGTAGCATCACCATTTGCAAAAACACGTGTGGCGCCATTTGTTCAAAGTTATTTTGAAGTATTGAAATCAGTGATTGATGATGTAACAACAGAATACTTTTGGTTCTTTGCTAGTTTCACAAACATGAACACATTCAATGATTTGGATTACATACCGGAACAACACGAAAAAGACCAAATGCATGTATGGTATACAACTCATCCCAAAGGTGGACTGAATAAGGAAGGTAATGTGTTCTTGGTACCTACAAAAAAATTTAAAGAACAAATGCATAAGATCAAGTTTCTTAGAGACTTCAAGGACATAAACTACCATGCTGATCCAGACTTGTACCAGCGGCCAATCACAGTGAGCCGATTTAAATTATCAGATCCCATGAAACATTATAAAGACATTCAAAACGAATTTTATTCATGGTTCGTTAATAACAAATTACAAGATCCTGCCCTGCCTAATTTTTATCCTAGTTTTTGGGAAGATGAGAAAATGTATACTTGGGGAGATACTAAAGACATAATACTAGCACCAACAATGAAACCTATAAAACAATTCTACGACATAGATCGTATTGTATATTCAGATTTGGAATACGAGATTACACCCATGGACATAGTCTTTCTGTCATATGATGAACCCAGTGCAGAAAAGTATTGGAAAGTTTTAAAAGAAAAATATCCCAGAGCAAAACGTATACAAGGAGTCAAAGGCAGAACACAGGCATACCATGCCGCGGCCGCCATGAGTGATACAGCTTATTTCTTTGCAGTGTTCCCAACGATAGATCTAGAAGATAGCTTTGATTTCACTTTTCAACCTGATAGATTAAGAGAAGCCTGCCATTATATTTTCCATGCTAAAAATCCTGTCACTGGATTAGAGTACGGACACAGAGCAGTTATATTGTACAACAAGCATCTATGCTTGTCCACAATACACCCTAATTTAGATTTCACACTATCACAACCACACACAGTAATTCCACAGTTGTGTGGAACAAGTCATTTCAATCAAACACCAGAGATAAGTTGGCGTGTGGCATTCAGAGAGGTGCTCAAGCTGTGTGAAATGAAATCCACAGTGGAATCCAAGCACAGACTCAAGAAGTGGTGTGAACTGGGCAAGGGTGCTTATGCACTGTTGGTGCAACGAGGTGCTCTAGATGCCGTTGAATACTACAAAGAAGTAAACGGTGATACACGTGCTTTGATGTTGAGTTATGAGCTTGAGTGGTTGAAAAATAAATTTAATTCTATTTCTTAAAAGTCTTTGCCATGACCAATGAAGTCCTTGACTCCATGTCTCGTTTCAGTGCGGGTATGTCAAACTTGAGCTCCACTGACTTTATCTTGAGGTAGTTCTGCTCTATGGTGTCCCTGAGGAACTTGGCTATGCGTTCTTGCTTCTTGACTTTGAGTTCTTTGACTATGTCGTAGTGTATGGTGATGTTGTTCTTGAGTAGGATGTTCACGTACAACAGGTACTTGACCGGCATGTTCTGGAATTGTAGTCCATCCAACACCTCCGGCCATTCACTGACGAAATTCTTCGTCAGTTGTACCCAGGTACTATTCTTTGGCGGTTGTCGTTTTGGCATCAGCTTTCTTCGTTGTTGCCTTTTTGACAGCCTTTGGTGTTTCTACTTTAGCATCTGGATCTGGTTGTAATTCAGAAACTTTAACACCTTTCTCTTTAGCGATCATCTCGTTCAGTTTGTTCAAAAGGATCCTACCGTCTGCGGTGTTTCCAAAAGTGACCACGATATCTTTGGTCTTGAACTTCTTGAT
>Ga0307488_10001472_pt1 | contig 19616 bp, 14 predicted proteins | sample SB02metaG_FD_202248 | JGI IMG/M metagenome (GOLD analysis project Ga0307488, IMG submission 202248) | Sea-ice brine microbial communities from Beaufort Sea near Barrow, Alaska, United States - SB 0.2 | ecosystem: Environmental > Aquatic > Marine > Coastal | place: USA: Alaska | collected... | reverse complement strand
GGTGAGTTGGAAGCGTTAGTACAAACGTTTGTAGATGCGTCTGATCCCGACGTACGTGATCAATTAGTGATTGATATTCTCTATCATTGGACCGGGCAAGAAGAAGTGAGTGCGGCGAGTCGCGGCAGTTATATTGATGGTCGCCATGTGGGTGTGTTAGAAACCCTGTGGGGTGAAAATCTAACGGATGGGCAGACGAACCCCGGCCCCCGTTTTGCTAACACCTTGGATCGCTCGTTTGATCAATACACCGATACTTTGTTTTTTGAGTTAATGAAAACCACGCATTTACAGGATGTGTTTTTGTTGACGAATTTTACCCAAGACGACAGCGGTAACTGGAGCGGTGATTACACCAACACAATCGCCTATATTTTTAATAGCGTCACGCAAAATAATGAAGCGGGTTTAACATTGCTGGATGATTTTCATCGCGCTATTCGCGGGATTAATCCTTATGAGCCTATGTATACCGATGATTTAAAAGCCGAGTTTGAAGTGCAGCTAGTGGAGCTGGAAGCCATCGACCCCGATACTCACCGCCTTATCTTGGAATATGTGCGTCAGGAAAATGATGTCTTGCACGGTACCGAAGCCGACGATGTGATGGAAGGCTTTGGCGGTAGCGATACCTTATACGGTGCTGGCGGCAATGATACCTTGATCGGCGGTACAGGCAATGACAGTTTGTATGGGGAAGAAGGCAATGACAGCTTGTTAGGCGGTGATGGAAATGATTTCCTCGATGGCGGTAGCGGCAACGATACCCTCGATGGCGGTAGCGGCAGAGATACCTTATTGGGTGGGAGTGGTGACGATCTATTAATCGCCCGCGATGGAGACACGCTCACTGGTGGTGAGGGTACGGATACTTATCAGTATATGGGCGGCAATATTACCATTAACAATATACAGAGTGGTTTCGCGCAGGATGTTTTACAACTGTCGGAGGGTATTGCCCCCGATGATGTGTTCGCCCGTCGTGATGCTAGTGATGATTTGTTATTGCAAATCAATACCACGGGTAACGTGATTCGTGTGATCGATTATTTTGTCAGTGCCTCCCATGAATTGGCCACGATAGCGTTTGCGGATGGTACGCAGTGGGACCGTGAGTTTATCCGCGAGCAAGTATTACTGCCAACCGAGGGCAACGACTATATCGTGGGTTATGGTGATGACGATACACTGGCTGGCTTGGCAGGAAATGATACGATCATCGGTAGTGGAGGCAACGATACTCTCCTAGGCGATGCGGGGAATGATCATTTGCAGGGCAGTAGCGGTAATGATTCGCTTAGTGGTGGCGCAGGTAGCGATTATCTACAAGGGGGCAGTGGTGACGATACTCTCTCGGGGGGCGCTGATACTGACACACTCATAGGTAACAGCGGTAACGACACTTATTTATTTAATCAAGGTGACGGTAATACCCTTATTAATAATTATGATACCGATGCAGGTCGTTATGACCAATTGGTTTTGGGGGCAGGTATTGCACCTGACGACGTGCTGGTGCAACGGCTAAGTAATGATGATTTACGTTTGACCATCGATGGCGGTGATGTCATCACTGTGAATGATTACTTTCTGGGCAGTGCCCATGAGTTGAACGCCGTGGTCTTTGATGATGGCAGTGTGTGGGATGCAGAGACTATCCGCCAGCAAGTGATAATCCCTACTGAGGGCAATGATTTTATTGTGGCTTATGACGGTGACGACAGCATTGATGCATTGGGGGGTAATGATACGGTGTTTGGTGGCGAGGGTAACGATACGCTGTTAGGTGGTTCAGGTAATGATGCGCTGTATGGTGGAGAGGGGGATGATGTACTAGCAGGCGGTATCGGTAGTGATACGCTAGACGGTGGTGCGGGTAACGATACTATTCATGTTGGTGATGGGGTTGCTAGTCCCGGTGGTAATAGTCGCATTCTATTTGGTCGTGGCGATGGCCATGATTTAGTGATATTCAATCAAGCATTACTCGCAGCTGAAGATTTAGATCACACTACGATTATTTTCAAAGCAGGCTTGTCCGCAGAAGATATTGAACTGGCTATTGTGCCTTCACAACAGGAAAATGCGCAACAAGACGATCTTGTTTTCAAAATTATAGAGACGGGGGAAACGCTGACCCTGGATGCGGATTTCGGTCTGTATCCAGAGCTGGTGACACTGAGTTTTGCTGATGGCAGCGTGGCTGATTTTACCTTTAGTGCGGTGAGTCTTGCCGCCATTGCCGAACAAACTGCAGGAGATCAAAGCCTAAATCTACAGGATGTATTGACGCAAGTGTATCGCATTGATGTTGACGACAGCTTTGGCGATGGGTATTTTACCGGCACCAGTGCAGACGAAAACCTGCTGCTCGGTGGCCTCTCTGGTGGTATGCAATCTGTGATCAGTGGTGGCGGTGCCGACAAGCTGGTGCTGAATGCCGATGATGCGGTGGCGATGGATAATGCGGGCAATAATAATGGTCATTTCAGAATTCGTGATTTTGTGATTGATGATACTGAAACGAATGCTGAGGCGGATGTGTTTGATCTGGGTGCTTTTTTATTAGGCTCCGCTATAGATGTCTCTACTCTTGGCCATTACGTACATATTGTGAGTGGCCTGTTTGGCTCTACTCGCTCGGGCATTTTTGTGGATCGAGAAGGGCAGTTTACCGATCAAGAACACGCAAATTTAACCAATAATCCAAGCGCGGGTGGGCAGGGTACGGATTTGTTTTTTGAGTTTCAGGGGGAGGCTGCGAACAATAATTTGGCGGCGTTAACGGGTTTTCCCGATAATAGTGTTGAGCAATTACAAACCCTATTGGATTGGGGATTCTTTGATGTGTCTACAGCCAATAGTGTGGCGCCTGAGCGTCCAGTTGAAGATTTCTCTTCCCCTATTGTTATTCAGGGCACGGAAAATGGAGATAACCTGATTGGCAGCGCCCGCGATGATATCTTTTTCTCGGGGGGCTTGTCTCAAGGAGTAGAGAGTATACGAGGAAATGGGGGTGCAGATACTTTGATTATAGCAGCCGACGATGCGGTGGCTACCGATTCTGCTGATAATAGTAACGCACATTTTAGAATCCGTGATTTTGTGATTGATGATGTCGCCACCAATAATGAAGCAGATAGGTTGGATATTTCAGATATGCTGAGTGGTTTTTCTATTGATGTCGATAATTTAGGCGATCATTTACATATTGTTAGCGGTACCTTTGGTAATAGCCGATCAAGTGTTTTTATTGATCGAGATGGTGAGTTTACTGCAGAAGAAAGAGCCGCTTTAACAGCGGATCCATCTCAGGGTGGCCAAGGTGCGGATATCTTTTTAGAGTTTCAGGGGCAAGCAGGGAATAATAATGTATCCGAAGTGACGGGCTTTGCTGATAATTCCGTCGAACAGTTGCAAGCGTTAATTGATATGGGTTTCCTTGATATAGCTTAGCTAATTCTTTGCCAATATCCTTGACGTTGCAGTTGGGCCGGTTACGCGCTTTCGGCCTTCATGATGTCCAATTAAAGGGGTAATTAAAGGGGGCAGAGCCGAATGGCACTTACTTAAGGTCTAATGCCAGTGATTACAGGGCTTAGCGAACTATCCTTAACTAAGCGGTTTCACACTATCTATCCAGATACAAGGAAGAAACTCGACAAAACCAATAAGGGTAACCATTTTCAGTTTTGCCTTGTAGGCTTGAAACCCCTATGTTTACTGAGTTTAGTGCCTTAAGTAAGTGCCATTCGGCTCTGACCCCTTTATTTCAAAGGTACTCAGTTAGCTGAACAAACCACGTCATTCTGGAAAGCGTTTTTTGCTTATCCAGAATCCAGTGATTTTAATGGCTTACTGGATACCGGATCGAGCCCGGTATGACGAGTCCGGTATGACGACATTACGTTAACGGGGCAGTAGTGATTTGATATGTGTTGTGATGCCTTTGTCGGGTGGACTTGTCAATACGTGATACGCCCACGGGTGAGAGTAGGCGTGTTATATGCTACATTCATCAATAGGTATTCTGTCTGGACGTGTGTGATGGGTGTAATAAAACGGAGGGCTTTGGGATTAAATTACCGATGCGAAAAATCATGATGCGAAAAATAATAGTGACACCGCTGATCAAGCTATTATTGGTCGCCGGTATTTTGATGACGGCGAATAGTGCTTACAGTTGGGGTTCGCTGGGTCATCAAGTGGTGTGCGATATTGCATGGCGTGCTTCTTCACCTAGTGTGCAGCGAGCGTTGTCTGCCGCATCTAAACGTATGGGTTATAAAACGTTTGCTGATAGTTGTACTTGGGCCGATAAAATAAAAAGTCAGTCCCGTTACGATCACCTCAAGCCATTACATTATATGAATTTGTCACGCCATCAGCAGAGTGCGTCCAGCGCCGACTGCCTTTATGCTCGTTCGCCCAAATGCGTGCTCACGGCAATTGAGCATTACAGCCATATGATGAGTCGCGCCAGCGTTAGCCAAAAAGAACGGGATAAAGCCTTGTTACTAGTCGGACATTTTGTCGCTGATATTCATCAACCTTTACATGTTTCTTATCAATATGACCTAGGTGGGACACGCAAAAAGGTGAGTTTCCAGGGCAAGCAAACGAGTTTGCATCGTTTGTGGGATACACAGCTGCTATATTGCCAAAAAGTAGAAGGGAAGCACCCAACATGGCGACGTTTAGGCGAGTCTTTATTTTCAGGGACTAAAAATAGTGACGATGAGCTTGAACCTGAAATGACTCAATCGGCAATTAACAGAAATGATCTTACATTAACGGTATCCCTGTGGGCGCAAGAATCTTTTGATATTACTCGGCAGATATATGCAGAGCTAGGCCGTTCATCGAAAACAATTTACCTGAGCGATGATTATTGTGCACGTTACTATCCTGTTGCGATTTCACGATTACAGCAAGCAGGTAAGCGCTTATCGGTTCTTCTTCAGCAGAACCCATGACCGTGGACAATGCCCCTCAAGTTTAGGGCGCAAGTTTAAGACAGGCTCCTAGCTCTGGCACGTCAATGGCACTATAGGGTACAATCGCTGCCCAATTTGACGACATTATTGATGAATTCTAGACCCTATGGAAATTAACCCTTATCTGATCGCCCTTAAATCCTTAACTGAACGCACTGATGTGCTTAGGGGGTATCTTTGACTACGATGCTAAGCAAGAGCAGCTCGCTGAAGTTGAGTTAGACCTTTCCGAACCCGAAGTATGGAATGATCCCGCGCGTGCGCAGGCCTTAGGGAAGGAGCGGTCAGCGCTTGAAACTATTGTTGGTACCATTGATACGCTAGATACTGGAGTGGTAGACGCCCGTGAATTGTTAGATATGGCGGTCGAAGACGATGACGAAACTATCCTTGTCGATGTGCAAGAAGAGATCGATGCGCTCAGCGTTCAGTTAGAAAAGTTAGAATTTCGTCGTATGTTCTCGGGTGAAACCGACCCCAATAATGCCTACCTAGACATTCAGTCAGGCTCTGGCGGTACTGAGGCCCAAGATTGGGCAGAAATGGTACTGCGCATGTATTTACGCTGGGGCGACGCAAGGGGCTTTAAAACCACCTTAGAAGAAGCATCGGCAGGGGATGTGGCGGGAATTAAAAGTGCGACGATTCGCTTTGAAGGTGAATACGCTTATGGTTGGTTGCGTACCGAGACGGGCGTACATCGCTTAGTGCGTAAGTCGCCATTCGACTCTAGTAGTCGTCGGCATACCTCTTTTTGTTCTATCTTTGTATCGCCTGAAATTGATGATGATTTTGAAGTCGATGTCGACAAATCCCAAGTGCGAGAAGATACCTATCGTGCATCGGGTGCGGGGGGGCAGCACGTCAACAAAACCGATTCGGCAGTGCGCTTAACGCACGAAGCCAGTGGTATTGTGGTGCAGTGCCAAAGTCAGCGTTCGCAACATCAGAACCGCGACACGGCATGGAAAATGTTACGAGCGAGATTGTACGAACAAGAAATGCAGCGTCGTAATGCGGATAAGCAAACGCAAGAAGACAACAAATCCGATATTGGTTGGGGCAGTCAAATTCGCTCTTATGTATTGGACGACCAGCGCATTAAAGATTTACGCACTAATGTGCAAACCAGTAATTGCCAAGCTGTGCTAGATGGTAGTTTAGATCAATTTATAGAAGCTAGTTTAAAAGCGGGATTATAATTTAGTTTATAAGCCTATATTTATAGTAGTCAATATTTCCATAAAAACAGACGCAAAAAAATTATGAGCAACGAACCTAAAGACGAAAACAAATTAATTGCCGAACGCCGTGAAAAATTAGCGACGATTCGTGAACAAGGCATAGCCTTTCCAAACGATGTGACACGCGAACATAAAGCGGCTGAGCTACAGGCTGAGTTTGGCGAAAAAACCAAAGATGAACTAGAAACGTTAGACCATAAAGTGTCGGTTGCTGGTCGTGTGATGGCCAAACGTGGACCTTTTATGGTGCTACAAGATGTGACCGGCCGGGTACAGCTATACGCCAGTAAGCCTGCGCAAAATCAATTAAAAGAAACCTGTGGTTTATGGGATATTGGCGACATTGTGAATGTTACCGGTGCGCTGCATAAGTCGGGTAAAGGCGATTTATATGTGAACTTAGAGCAGTATCAACTGTTAACTAAATCACTACGTCCGTTGCCAGATAAATATCACGGTCTTGCGGATCAAGAAATTCGTTATCGCCAGCGCTATGTCGATTTGATGGTGAACCCTGATGTGCGCGATACGTTTAAGATTCGTTCGCAGGTGATTAGCTTTATTCGTTCTTATTTAGACAAACGTGATTTCTTAGAAGTCGAAACGCCTATGTTGCAAAGCATTCCTGGTGGTGCAACCGCACGTCCATTTGTGACGCACCACAACGCCTTAGATATGGATATGTATTTACGTATTGCACCAGAGCTGTATTTAAAGCGTTTGGTTGTCGGTGGTTTTGAGCGCGTGTACGAAATTAATCGTAACTTTCGTAACGAAGGTTTGTCGACGCGTCATAATCCAGAATTTACTATGTTGGAATTCTATCAGGCCTATGCGGATTACAACGACCTAATGGATTTAACCGAAGATATGCTGCGCCAAATTGCGCATAATGTTCTAGGGTCAACAGATGTTAAAAACACCGTGAAAGATGCCGACGGTACAGTGGTTGAAGAGATTACTTATGATTTTGCAAAACCGTTTGCGCGTTTAAGTGTATTTGATTCTATTTTACACTATAACGATGATATTAGTGCCGATGTATTAGCCGACGAACAAGGCGCACGGGGTCTTGCTGAAGGTCTAGGTATATCACTAAAAGATTATTGGGGCTTAGGTAAGGTGCAAATCGAAATTTTCGACAAAACCGTTGAGCATCAATTATTACATCCAACGTTTATTACTCAGTACCCAACAGAAGTGTCACCACTGGCACGCCGCAACGATGACAACCCTTTTGTCACCGATCGGTTTGAATTTTTTGTTGCTGGACGCGAACTTGCCAATGGCTTTTCGGAGCTAAACGATGCCGAAGATCAAGCGGAACGATTTAAAGCGCAAGTGGCTGAGAAAGATGCGGGTGATAATGAAGCGATGCATTACGATGCAGATTATATTCGCGCATTAGAATATGGCTTGCCGCCAACAGCGGGTGAGGGTATTGGCATTGACCGCTTAGTGATGTTACTCACGGATTCGCCCTCTATTCGCGATGTTTTACTGTTCCCGCATATGCGACCAGAACAAATATAAGTCAATATGTAACTACTCGGCTCACAGCCAAAATCGCGCTGAACTGCGTTAAAAAATGATTGTTTACACTTGTAAACTCACATTTTTCGCCTTGATCAGTACAATGTTGACTGCAATCTGAGCAGTTACGGACAGTGCTGAGTAGTTACGTTAATATTGATAAAATAAGTCATGCACGGCCATGCTGATCTACATTCGGTATGGCCGTTTTCATTCTATAGCCTCCCCGCTATTTTCCCGCACTACTATTTACATTACTGCTCGTACTGCTAGATGGCAGATAAGCACTGACAGTTAGCGTTGCTATAACAAAAACACTCGACACCATTAAGCATGCAGCCAGTCCATAGTGTTGATAAATCACCCCTGATAAAATAATCCCCACCAAGCGCCCAGCGGCATTCGCCATATAGTAAAACCCCACATCCATAGATGCGCCGTTGTCTCGCGCGTAAGCCACGATTAAGTAAGAGTGTATCGACGAGTTAATGGCAAAAATCCCGCCGAAAATAAACAGGCCAACGATTAATAGGGTAGTGTTTGCGGGAAGAAAGTGAACGATGCCTGTAGTGAGTAATGTCACCATTCCTAATGTGAACCCCCAAAGTAATAAACGACTTCGTGCATGATCTGGCGGTATTTTCTGAGTGATTTTAGGCGCGGCGGCTTGTATGACGCCATAAAATATAACCCATAAGGCGAGCGTAGTGCCGATCGCTGTATGATCCCAGCCTGCTTGTGCTTGTAAAAAAACGGGTAAAGCAACTGTAAACCAAATATCGCGTGAGCCGAACAAAAAAAAGCGTGCGCCGGATAAGTAATTAACCGAGGGATTGTTAGAGAAAACTTCAGTAAACTTAGGTTTGTTGGTATTTGATTTCTCGTGCGAGGAGGGTGGTTTGAGTAGTGCCATGCTGGCGATAAGTGTGACACTGAGTAAGCACACCATCACGATAATTGCGCCCTTAAACGCAAGCGTAGCCAACAACAATCCACCGAAGAAGAACCCTACGCCTTTTAAGGCATTTTTAGATCCCGTTAATAAAGCCACCCAACGGTATAGTGTGTGATGCTTGCTGTATTCTTCTGTGGATGTGTCTACTTGCGCTACTAAGGCTTTTATCGCGCTCTTGGCACTCATTTTATTGAGGTCTTTGGCGATCCCCGATAATGCTTGGGTGATCATGACATAGACTGCGGTGAGCATGGAGGTATCTACCAGTAGCATCGCCAGCGCAATCACTTGTAGCGCTAAGCCGGCCTGCATCGTAATGTGCAAACCCAGCCGCGCGCCAATCCAGCCGCCCCATAAGTTTGTGATCACCCCAAATAATTCATAGAGTACAAATAACATGGCAATATGTATGGGGCTAAAACCTAGCTGATGAAAATATAGCACCACGAGCATCCGCAATGCACCATCGGTTAGGGTAAATGCCCAGTAGTTGGCAGTCACTACGGCATATTGGCCAATGGGGGAGGCGAGTGTTTTGTTCATAATGATGACGTGGCTATATGTGTGGCTGAAGTAATAGTGGAGACAGTGGGATTTACAATTTTTGTAACTACTCAGCTCATAGCCAAAATCGCGCTGTACTGCGTTAAAAATGATTGTTTACACTTGTAAACTCACGTTTTTTGCCTTGCTCAGCACAATATTGACTGCAATCTGAACAGTTACGTACAGTGCTGAGTAGTTTACAATTTTTGGGCAACCATTTCGGTGAGTTCTATCATGCGGTGCACGTAACCTATTTCGTTGTCATACCATAACAGGAGCTTAACTTGTGTCCCATTAATGACCATGGTCGACGGTGCATCGACGATGCTAGAGCGCTTATCGTTCGTGTAATCGACAGATACTAATGGTTTCTCTTCGTAGCCTAGAATACCTTCTAAGCGGCCTTGTGCGGCATGTTGTAGTGCTTGATTAACTTGTTCTACGGTAACGGTTTGTGCTAATTCAAACACGCAGTCTGTCAGTGAAGCATTAGTGAGCGGTACACGAATTGCCACGCCATTGATTCGCCCTTTAAGTTCAGGGAAAATTTCGGTGATCGCTGTCGCCGAGCCCGTACTAGTAGGAATTAACGAAGTGCCACAAGCACGGGCGCGGCGTAAATCCTTATGGTATTCATCTAAAATACACTGGCTATTGGTTAAATTGTGAATGGTGGTAATCGAGCCGTGTTTAATACCAAAATGAGAATGAATTACGTCGATTACTGGTGCAATACAGTTGGTGGTGCAAGAGGCTGCAGTCACCACATTATGATGTTTCGTTTGATAATTATTGTGATTCACGCCCATCACCACATTGAGTGTGCCATCCTTAATAGGGGCGGATACCACCACTTTTTTAACCCCAGCAGCAAAGCAGGGTGCGAAATCTGTGGACAATTTAAATCTTCCTGTGCATTCTAGAACGATGTCAATCCTATGTGCTGCCCAAGGGGTATCGTTAAGCGCGCTATTATGTGAATAGCTGATAGTGGTGTTGTCGATGATCAGGCTATCTTTAGTAGACTGTATGTTTTTATCCCACCGCCCGTGCACAGAGTCATACTCGAGTAAATGTGCTGCGGCGGCAGCATCTCCTGCAATTTCGTTAATATGTACAATTGAAATCTGAGACGAACCCCACGCAGCTCGCAAGGCCAAACGCCCTATGCGACCAAAACCATTAATAGCCACTCGAATAGTCATATGCTGGGAGCCTGTAATAAGGAAAAATAATAGTCCGATGAGTATCTGCGCACCAAGCTATCCGCAGGATGCTACGGCATTGTAGATACACAGACGTACTTCTCATGAATCAAATATCATCATGGAATCCATGTTAAACCAAAATATAATTGTCGCATATGAATGTGACAAAAATATGACATGTCTATCTATCGAGTATTATATCTCGCATCAACAAATAAAATAAAAACTGAACCATTATCGAGATTACTATTCAAACAGAGTAGGAATAATGTAGCACGAGCTAGTTAACTTTATATAACCACTGATATAACGGTGTACGAATAATTATGAAAATACTTTTTTTAATTGAAAGCACCCAAAATGAAACAGCAAAGAATCTAATATCTGCTTTTTCTGCGTATCCTGTCGATATGGTCCCTTACTATGAAGGTGGTGTTGATCAGTGCGAAATTGTTGAGAAGAATGGAGCGTCAGCGCTGTTGTTTAATGAGAAACTTTACTACCCTAGCGACTATGATGCGGTTTTGTTGTGGTGCTGGGGTACGGCCGCTATTGGACGAAAATATCTCCGTCTATTTGAAGATAACGGTGTTGAAGTACTTAATTCGACATACCATACCCAGATCACGGATAGTAAAATAGCGTTCTCTCGTTTACTAGACAACGCCTCTATCCCATCGCCTAAAACGATTATCTTTGATAAGTGTTTTCCTGCTTCTAAACCTGAAAGTATAGACAAGGTAGTGAGTGTTTTGGGTTCGCCGCCCTATGTGTTGAAATCTGATTACGGCACTCAAGGCAAGGGTATTCAGTTCTTACCAACACTGGATGAGACTCAAAAAGCTATTGATGCACTACGATCTAGCCCTTACCCACAAAATGAATTTATTTTACAAGAATTTATAGGTGATCCAGAGCAGGAAATATTTCACTATCGTGTTTTAGTGATAGGCGATCAGGTGTTACCTAAAGCCATTAAGGCAACAGCGACTCAGCCCATGAGTGTATCTAATATATCTACTGGTGGAATAGTGGAATGGGTTACGCTGGATGAAGAGATGAAAAGCATTGCCCTGCAAACAGTAAAAGCATCGGGCTTGTTAGTGGCTGGAGTGGACCTAATGGTATCACCTCATCAAGATCAGTCATCTATATTGGTTTTAGAAGTGAATGATGGGGCAGGTACAAAAACCTTTGATAAGGCAGGCCTGCAAGCATCGCAAAAAATAGTCGACTTTTTTGTGAGTCGTATTGAGAGCCGTGATGTAACGGGAATAAATAGTAAGCGAAAATACACAAGGCCTACGGATGATACCGTATCTAAAGAGTGGAGTTTTTAAAGTCTTATAGGGCTATCTTTTGCTGGAAGGGATTCATTGAAAATTGCAATATGGTTTCTAAGGAATTCGACAGTTCTCAATTCTAGGGTAATCACCTAGCAGGTTTTTATCCGCTAAATGATTGATATAGCACCTTTACCAATCCCTTCAAACGCTTTTACTTTAACGCTATCTTTTGGGTATTGCTGTTTTAAACTCGTCGCTATATGACTGGCAATCAACTCAACGGTGCTATCGGTATCAATTAAATAGCAGTTGGCAGCGGGCAAGGTGATTGCAAAATGTCCTTGTTGGGCCGCGTAAGTAAAGCGATGATGCTCGCGGCCATCCTTTATAATGGTGTCCGCCAAATCACTGTTCGTGCCAATATAAATGTCGGCCCATTGTTTACACCACTGTGCCTCTAGTGAAGCGTCACGCTTATCATTTCGATAAATTTCGATGGTAGAGCGGTGACCATGGGCGATGCGTTGACAGTTGCCAGCATGTTTCTTCAGCCCATGACTGTAATGATAAGAATGCTGCTCGATAGATTCAGGAGTGAATGTGAGAGCAATACGGTCAATAGTATCTGGTAGTAATTCACGCAGTTGCTTAATACACCAACTGGCCACGCTTTCAGGGGTTATTTGCGTGGCATCAATTAAACATATGGCTTGGTTGGGAGAGAGGCAGTTCAGGCTAGATTGTTGATATTGCCATGTTACATCAATAGTGTGATCTGTTTGTACAATATTTGCTGCAGATGACTGTGCTGCGACCACTAGGCAGTGATCAATGTAGGTGTCTAGAAAATGACGAATCGTCTTTTTAACAATCCCAAAATCGCAAACCATCCCTTCCTCATTTAGCGCACCTTCTAAAATAATGCTAGCTAACCATGTTTCTCCCACTAGACCCCGCTCAGCGTCTAAGTAACTGAAATCTACATTAGTAAGGTTGTCTACAAATAAGTGCATATTAAGTCATCTGAATAAGTCAAAAAACGCAATGATATAGTAGTTGCCAGTGATAGGATAGGTAAAGCGCCCACTACAATATGAAAGCTAAACCGAATGCTTTCATAAAATCTGCTTAGATTAATTGTCAGCGACTGGCGATACGGTATTGATCATAGCGTAGCATCACTTTTTTTACGTAGTCTTGCGTTTCTTTGAAAGGAGGAATACGGTTGTTGTAACGTTTTACCGCGTTTTCCCCAGCATTATAAGCCGCCAGCGATAGTTGTAAGTCACCATTAAACATTCGTAGTAACTCTTTAAAATAGGTCGTCCCTCCACGTATGTTATCCACCGGATCGAAGGAGTCTCTAACGCCAAAGCGTCTTGCGGTGGCAGGCATTAATTGCATTAATCCTTGCGCGCCCGCTCTAGATAAGGCTTGTGGATTATAAGCGGATTCAACGCTGATAATGGCGTGTATCAAGTGCTCAGAAATATTATGTCTTTCAGCCATTTTTGTGACGGTTTCTGTATATCGACGTCGATTGCTTTTTGCGGAAATTAATCGTGCAACCTCCCATCCTCTGGCGGTTTTTTCTAAGCGAATATACCCCTTATGTTTTGGCGTGTCGGTTAATAAGAGTCGGCCCTTAGGGTCAATATAGCGATAAATATCAGTGGCAGTCGCACTACAACTGATACTGCTTAAGAGTAAGCCAAAAAGAAGTGGTTTAATGAGTTGTGTGGTATTCATAATCGCCAATGTTTGTGCGTGAATAGGGTGCTCTCCTTGAGTATAGGCAAGCATTCAGGCTTTCGAGGCGATATTTGCAACAAATATTTACTTGTCGATATTTATAATAAATGTCCTCACCCTCTCTAAAAAATCTCTAGGAGGCTGTCAGAGAATAGGGACTCGTAGCGAAGTAGTGACTCATCCCCCGCAAAACTCACGACCATTTTGCGATAAGCTCTTGAAACTTAGTGTCAAACTCTCCATAATCCAGCCCTCTCTTAGTCAGGCATTCATTTGCTGGTACAAGAGCTGTTATGGAGAGCTTAGTTGGTTCCTTCGCAATGACTATCTGTAAATTCCGCCAGGCCTGGAAGGGAGCAACGGTAGCAGTGCTGTTATGTGCCGGAGTGTGGCTGGCTAGGCTTTCCACCTTATATATCCCCTCTATATTTGTTTTCTTTGTTCATATACGTATTTATTAATAAGCTGTTTGAGCGTTGTTCTATTGTTAGCTGTTCTATTCGTTAGATGTTCCATGCTGCTTCCGTTATAATCATTCCCTGTTTTTTTGTTCCACTTATCTATCACCATTAACAAGTACTAGCCAATAAAATGAGTTATCAAGTTCTCGCCCGAAAATGGCGTCCACGTACCTTCCGTGAAATGGTCGGCCAAGAGCATGTTCTTCAAGCATTAATCAATGCGCTTGACCGTGATCGTCTACATCATGCTTATTTATTCACCGGTACGCGTGGCGTAGGTAAGACCACTATTGCGCGTATTTTGGCAAAATGCCTTAACTGTGAAGTGGGGGTGAGTTCAGTTCCTTGTAATGAATGTAGTGCCTGTACCGAGATTAACGAAGGGCGTTTTGTTGATTTGATTGAGGTAGATGCCGCCTCGCGTACTAAAGTAGAAGATACTCGTGAACTATTAGACAATGTTCAATACGCACCAACGCGAGGCCGCTATAAGGTTTATCTGATTGACGAAGTGCATATGCTCTCCAATAGTAGTTTTAATGCACTGCTTAAAACGCTTGAAGAGCCACCCCCGCACGTTAAGTTTTTATTGGCTACGACTGACCCACAAAAACTACCAGTGACTATATTGTCTCGCTGCCTGCAGTTTAATCTTAAGAACATGAATCCTGAACGTATCGTCTCGCATTTACAGTTTGTGCTTGATAAAGAAATGGTGCCGTTCGATGACGCGGGTTTATGGCAGCTCGCCCGCTCTGCCGATGGCAGTATGCGGGATGCTTTGAGCCTGACTGACCAATCTATTGCATTTGGTGACGGTAAAATTACCGATGCCGATGTCCGTGTAATGCTAGGGACTATTGACCAGTCACTGGTCTACGATGTGTTAAAAGGTTTAATTGCCGAGGATGTAAAACAACTGTTAACGGCAGTGGCGAATTTATCCGAGCATTCCCCCGATTACAGCGCAGCATTAGCAGAACTTATTGCGACATTACACCGTATTGCGATCGCTCAGGCATTACCTGAAGCCGTCGATAATAGCCAAGGGGATCGTCAGCAGATATACGATTTCGCACAGATGCTTAGCGCTGAGGATGTACAGCTCTATTATCAAACCGCTTTGCTGGGACGTCGTGATTTACCTTTAGTCCCTGACCCGCGTAGTGGCTTTGAAATGGTGCTGTTACGTATGTTGGCGTTTAAGCCCCAAGGCGTAAATCATCTGCCTAAGGCAGTATTAGCGTCCGGAAAAACCGATACAAAGGTTGACGCGGTTATGGACAGTAGCTTAACAGAGCCTGCGCCAGCAGTGACAGCGTCAGAAGCTGTAGAAATAGAGGTGGAATTAGAACCTGTAAAAGTCACGAAAAAAAACAGCGATAACGTGCAACATAAAATGCATAGTAGGCATGAGGAACATAGTGGTAGCGAAAATGCTACTGTTGCTCATCGCGGCGATCAAAATAGCAGTACTAAAAATAGCAGTGCTAAAAACGCTAACGATCACCACAGTAGTGATTCAAATGACGAAAACAGTGATGTGACTTCGTACGAGTATGACCGCGTTACTAGTATGCCTGAATCGCCAGCGGAAGATGATGCTGGAGAACAATCACCGGTAAAAAAGTCTGAAGCTGTCATTAAAGTGGCAGTAGAGCGTGGACGTAGTGTCGATGAAGATAATTACAATGAATTAAAGCATCAAGAAAAAATGCTTGATACTGATCAGGTTGCGACGGATGAAGGTGAGCAAGGAGTGACTGTAGGCGGCTCCCCCGTAAAAACACGTGTGCCAAAAATACTGTTTTCCGAGCTTAACGCGAAAAATTGGTTTACTGTTTACAAGGGCATAGAAACCGGCGGTTTATTGCAGAGTACGGTTGCCAATTGCGCACTCATAAACTGGGATGGCCCACATTTACACTATGTTTTAGATAAGCAGCAAAGCACCTTGTATGATACAAAACATCAGCAATACCTAGCTGATTTATTGGGTGAATACTTTGGGCAAACTATCGAGATAACTATAACCTTAGGTGATGTGCCTCACGAGACGCCATCGCAAATAGTCATTCGTCAGAGAAAAGAGCGGCAAGTTCAAGCAGAAACCGCCATCGCTAATGACCCGGTAGTACAACAATTACAAGAAATGGTCAGTGGCTGTATTGTACCTGACTCGATTAAACCAATAGATTAATGTAACTACTCAGCTTACAGTCAACATCGCGCTAAACAGCGTTAAAAAATGATTGTTTACACGTGTAAACTCACATTTTTCGCCTTGCTAAGCACAATTTTGACTGCCATCTGAACAGTTACGGGCAGTGCTGAGTAGTTACAGATTAATTAACATTGTGACGGCGATCAAGAAAACAATTGAGAAAGTCACCAACGTAATGAATAAAACAATCAAAGTAAAAGAGCGAGTAAAGAATGAAAGATCTCGGAGACATTATGAAGCAGGCGCAAGCTATGCAAGAAAATATGCAAAAGATGCAGGAAGAGTTAGCCAGCAAAATCGTGTTAGGTGAGTCTGGTGCAGGTATGGTGACAGTGACTATGAATGGCCGTCACGATGTCAAAAAAGTCGATATCGATCAGTCGTTATTAACGGAAGATAAAACGATTCTAGAAGACTTACTTGCTGCAGCAGTGAATGATGCGGTGCGTAAAGTCGAACAAGAAAATAAAAATATGATGGGTGATTTGACCGGTGGTATGCAAATGCCTCCCGGTTTTAAAATGCCATTTTAAAACTGATATTTGATAGGATTTTTTCCGCGATAATTTTTTATGGTAGATTTTCCGCGATAAATTCCTACCATGACTTGAAGGCATAATTCTTGTTTAGTCCATTAATTGACGAACTTATCCACTCTCTTTGCTGCCTGCCCGGTGTCGGTCGTAAATCTGCTCAGCGGATGGCTTTACACCTACTCGAACGAGATCCAGAAGGGGCTGGGCGTTTAGTGGGCGCTCTGGGTACGGCTATAGAAAAAGTAGGACGTTGTCAGCATTGCCGAATTTTAACTGAGCAAGCTATTTGTTATATTTGTAGCAATTCAAGGCGAAATACGGGCATATTATGCGTGGTTGAAACTCCTGCCGATGTAGTGGCTATTGAACAGTCAGGCATCTATCACGGTAAATATTTTGTGCTTAACGGACGGCTTTCCCCTATTGATGGAATCGGTCCTAAAGAACTCGGTTTGCCTCAGCTGTTCCAGCGTTTACGGAATGAACAAGAACATCGCGCCGAGAATGCCTCTTTAGATATTATTTTAGACAGTGGGCTCGATGCAAATGTTGACGTTGGAGCGGACATAGGAGTAGGTGTAGGCGATGAAACTCAAAACAGCGCAGTGACTGAACTGATACTAGCGACTAATCCCACCGTCGAAGGTGAGGCCACCGCATATTATATTGCTGAGCAAGCGCGTCAACAGGGTTTAGTCGTGTCGCGGATCGCACATGGGGTGCCTTTAGGTGGTGAGCTAGAGTATATCGACGGTGGTACCTTAACCCATGCATTTTCTAGTCGTCGTTCGTTGTAAGTTATATTTCAGTTTTTCAAGTAGATTGTTTTACTTAGAATTTCACATTTATAAGTCCCTTTAATCATTATTCTGGTGAGTGCCAGAATCCATTTTACTTACCAGTTTGGTTTCATTCATGACATCAACACAAACACCTAATATCTTTACTACCGCACCGACTATTGAGTATCAATGGATCGATACTAATGCCGCGCTAGCGACGCTGTGCGAACAGTTATCACAACAGTCGGCTATCGCGCTCGATACTGAGTTTGTCCGCACCCGGACTTACTATCCACATATCGGTTTATTACAGATCGCCGATGCTCATGGCGTGTACCTTATCGATCCTCTCACAATCACCGATAGACAGCCAATGGCTGATGTACTGATCAATCCCAATGTGGTTAAAGTCGTCCATGCGTGTTCAGAAGATTTAGAAGTATTCCATCATGCTTTTGGTGTGTTCCCCGAATCACTATTCGATACCCAAGTTGCGGCGGGTTTTACGGGCTTTGGTTCGTCTATTGGTTACGCTAATTTGATGCGTGAAATGAAGCAAATTGACATTCCTAAGCAAGAAACACGATCTGACTGGTTGCAGCGCCCATTAAGTGATGCACAGCTGCGCTATGCTGCTTTAGATGTTGAATACTTGCTGGAAATTTATCGTGAATTGTCTGCCATGTTGCAAACACTGCAGCGGATAGAGTGGGTAGAATCTGACTGTCAGCGTATGATAGATAAATTACGCAATACCGATAACGACAATGTTTATTATCAGCGTATAAAGTCCGCATGGAAGTTAGAAGCAGACCAGCTTACCGTGCTAGCGAATATTTGTCGCTGGAGAGAAATAGACGCTAAGCAAAGGGACGTGCCGCGCAGCCGAGTATTAAAGGACGTTAGTGTATTTGATATGGCTTTTAAATTGCCTATGGATATGCAACAGCTGAAACGCATTCAAGAGTTGCCTCATCGCTTTATGGGTGAATCAGCCGAAGACGTGCTCACTATTATCCTTGACACGTTACGTGACGACGGTTTCTATAAGGAACGATTAGACAAACCTCTTAGTTCAGCTGACACCACTATCTACAAAAAGCTTAAAGAAAACGTACGTCAATTGTCTGATGAACTAGACCTGCCACCTGAGCTATTGGTGCGTAAAAAAGATTATGAAGCACTGATTCGCTCTGCGCCTAAATATTTCTTGCCGGAGTCTTTAACCGACTGGCGACAAGAGATAGTCGGCGATCGGCTTTTAACGTATATGTATTCCCTTTAGAATTAATGGCTATCTATGAAACGTATTTGTTCTGTTCTCCGCTGCTCAAAAAAAGAAGGCATGTACCTTTACGTCGACAAAAAAGCGGGTGTCGACAGTATCCCTGATGATTTGCGCCGCAAATTGGGAGACCTCGAGTTAGCAATGACCTTGTTAATTAGTGAAGATAAAAAACTTGCTCGCGCTAACGCTAAAGATATTTTACACGCCATAGCAGATACCGGTTTCTATCTACAAATGCCGCCCAGCTTATATAATAACGGTGATGAAGAAATGCAGGCGCTGCGAGATAAGAATAGTAAGTTATGATCAGCCCATTCTGGAAAAGTAAAAGCTTTACGCAAATGACGCAAGTCGAGTGGGAATCACTATGTGATGGCTGCGGCAAATGTTGCTTGCATAAGCTCGAAGATGAAGAAGATGGTGAAGTATATTACACCGATGTTGCTTGTAAATATCTAGATGACAACAGCTGCCGCTGCAAAGATTATTCAAACCGTCTACAGCTAGTGCCAGAATGCTTACAGCTGCGCCCACAAGATGTCGCGGAATTTCACTGGCTACCTAAGACCTGTTCATACCGTTTACTGGCTGAAGGTGATGACTTGCCCCAATGGCACCATTTGCTATCAGGTAAGCCCGAGTTGATTCATCAGCTAGGCTTTTCGGTGAAAGGTCGCACTATCAGTGAAGAACAAGTAGCTCAAGAAAGTGACGGCGATTATCAAGAACGTGTGATCCATTGGATAGAATAACGTTGATCTGCGAATCAATAACATCAACAAAGTGAATACTGTAGGTGTGCAA
>Ga0307488_10001470_pt1 | contig 19627 bp, 13 predicted proteins | sample SB02metaG_FD_202248 | JGI IMG/M metagenome (GOLD analysis project Ga0307488, IMG submission 202248) | Sea-ice brine microbial communities from Beaufort Sea near Barrow, Alaska, United States - SB 0.2 | ecosystem: Environmental > Aquatic > Marine > Coastal | place: USA: Alaska | collected... | reverse complement strand
GTGATTTTTAGTTTTTTAAAAATATATTAGTCATAAAAAAAGGCGTCCGCTTTGCGAACACCTTTATCATTTAATTTGTCAATTAAGGACAACCTGCTTTTTCTGGAGATCCAGCTTGTTGCGGACATTTGTCGACATAATCACTTACACCGTCTTTGTCATAATCTGGCATAAACATTGGTACAGCATCCGAATAGAAAGCTGGAGAGAAAATCCCTGATCTTCTTGTTCTTCCCATGTTTGCAATATCATTTCTCAAAATTTGACCAAACTTTGGATTTACATTATCCAAGGCAGCTTCTTGTATTTTTAATGCCAATTTACTATACCCTTCTGGATTGAAGTTTTTAAGATCAAATTTCTCATCACTACTTCCTTGCTTCAATGCTTCAAAATAATTAACAAAATCGCCAATTTCTTGGTACTGAACCGTTATGTAATCCTTGTTTTGATTAGCAAAATAAGTGATATTCTCACTGTAATAATTTGCAACCTCGCTACATCTAAGATCTCCTTTAGTTGTATCTCCTGCTCTGTAATACATCATTGCAATGTAGTTCACCAACTCATCTATCTTACATGATTTTATTGGAAATACTTCGTACTGTTTATCCAATACATTAATCGCTTTTTCTCTGTATTCTTTAGCAAAGGTACCATTTGTAGAAGTAGAATCTAAGCCAGCATTTCTTTCTAGAGATAAAGCTGCATTTACGTAAGATTCTGCCAGTTGCATGTAATGCATTCTTGCTGATCTTATCATTCTCAAGGTATAATAATCTGCAAACACTTCTTCTTTCTCAATGTTCCCCCAGTTGTATCCATCAATGATTCCATCTCCATTCAAATCCTTCTGTTCTCCCATCAATAAAGAATACATTTTTTCTCTGTTGATAGCAGGCTTAATGATTGGTACAAACTTAGCGGTCATTCCCTCTCTTTGAAGGTATTTACTTAAGCCTCTGTTTGCTCCTTGAATTGCAGTTGAAGTAAAACACAAAGGTCTTTTCCATTCGTAACCAGCCAAAATATCTATAATTGCTAAATCAGCTTTAGTTAAGAATCTTCCTCCTAGCGTCCATTCAATTTTATCTACCAATAGATTTCTTTGGTCTTCTCTTACTAATCCATTTCTTACACAAGCATCTTTGTCTACATTCACATAGATTTTATTGTAAGGAACTCTTCCGTATCCAAACTTAGCATCTTGAGGTGATTGATCTCTCCCTTTTTTCATGTAATCCATAAATGCTCTTGCAGATATAGCTTGATTATTAGCAGAGAAAATAATTATATCCCTTGTCCCAGCTCTAAAATCTGGCTCGTCTAAGATCGTATTAATTGGTGCTGCTTCGTAAGTTTGTTTTTTCAGTTGGTTATAATGCCAATCAGAACTCAATAAACTATAGTTCATTACTTTCATGTCGGTTCTTATTCCTTCTACCTCCTGAGCATACCATAATGGGAAGGTATCGTTATCCCCAAAACAGAATAGAATAGCATCTTTATCACAAGTATTTAAATAGTTTTTGGCTATTTCCCTAGCAAAATATCTATCACTTCTGTCGTGGTCATCCCAGTTCTGGACCCCCATGAGAATAGGAGCAAAAAGTGCAATGACTGTTGCGGCAATAGCTAATGATTTATCATTCCTTAATGCCTTATTAAGGAAAAATGGAACAACTATCATTAAGATTCCAATTACTGACATAAACAAAACAGAGTAAGATAGTTCATGACTGCTTCCGTTCATTATCTCAATTAAGTAAAAGAAAACTCCTGCGCCAAGTACAGCCAGAATTCCAACTTTTAGTTCTCCTAGGTTTTTAGCTTTTGCCCATTTATATATGGCAATAACTCCAAACCCAATCCATATAGAAAAAGCATAAAATGAAGCTGCTACAGAATAATCTCTTTCTCTAGGTTCGTAGGGTCTAGGGTTCAGATATAACATAATTGCTATTCCAGTAAAGAAGAATAATAAGAAAATTGAAAATGCATCTTTAGGCATTTTAACAATCATAAATATTAAACCTATAAGCCCAAGAATAAGTGGAAGATAATAATATGTGTTGTATGCTTCATATGATTTCATTGTTTGTGGTAGATTATTTTGAGTACCTACCCTTTCTTTATCAATAAAATTCACTCCAGACAACCAGTTACCTCTGGACAATGCCCCTTTGTAAATCATACCATCTCCTTGGTAGTATTGGTTATGTCCCTGAAGATCATTCTGTCTTCCTGCAAAGTTCCACATGAAATAACGGAAATACATCCACCCCATTTGGTAATCTTTAAAGTATTTAAAATTTTCTCCGTTAGTTGGAATATATGCATCTGCAAAGCTACCATCACTGTTCTTAATTTTAGGATCTTTTGCTCTTATTCTCATGTATTTTGCTCTGTCCGGATTTGCCGTTCTGTTATAGGTATAATCCGTCCAATACATGTATCCTTTAATCTTGTCTTTTCTCGTATCAAACATTCTTGGTAAAAGTGTGTATTGATCTTTATTACCATCAGGAAATTGTAATTTATATTTATCTCCAGTAATAATATATTCTTCCTTTGGTTCTAAAGAAGCCATTTTAGTTTTAGCAATAAATTCATCAGCTGCAAATTTTGTTTGGAATGAATATTTTTTTCCTTTAAAAGTCACTGAAAAAGCTTTGAAATATTTATGCCCAGACACTTGACCTGTATTTACTTTACCAGGAGAATTCCAATATTCACCATTTACTAAAGCCCAATCTCCATATTGTTCCCTTCCAAAATATGACATTAATGAAGGCATTGTTTCTGGATTGTTTTCATCCAATGGTGGGTTAGCATTGGAACGAACAACAACCATTGCAAATGTTGAGAAACCAATAATCATTACAGTCAATGACATAGTAATGGTATGCATTAATCGTAAATCATTTTTGTAAGAATACCAAATTAATCCGCCCAAAATGACACCTAAAAATAAAAAGAATATCATAGTTCCTACATTGAATCCCATTCCAATAAAAGATCTTTCGAAAAAATCGGCAATTGCCAATGTTTTTGGAAAGAAAACAGAATTTAATAATCCTAGAATCAACACAGAAACTACTCCAGTTAATAAAAATCCTTTAATGGTAAATTTATATTTCTTGAAATAATATACAAAACCTGCTGCTGGTATTACTAATAAGTTAAGTAAATGGACTCCTACCGAAATTCCAACTAAAAAGAAAATCAAAATAATCCATCTGTCAGAAGATACTTTTTCATAATTATCTTCCCATTTTAGAATTGCCCAAAACGTAAGTGCAGTAAAAAAAGATGACATGGCATACACCTCTCCTTCCTCGGCCGAAAACCAGAAAGAATCACTAAACATATAGGCAAAAGAACCAACAAGTCCTGCCCCCATAATTGCAATGATTGCTCCTGTGGTTTCTTCTTCATCTTTTAACACTATTTTTCTTGCCAAATGAGTGATTGTCCAAAACAAAAATAATATCGTTAAAGCACTACTAAGTGCAGATATTGAATTTATCATATAGGCCGCATTTTCTTGCGAAACAAATGATGAAAAAATTCTACCAATCATCATAAAAGTAGGTGCTCCTGGTGGGTGACCTACCTCTAGTTTGTTGGAAGTTGTAATGTATTCCCCGCAATCCCAAAGACTCGTAGAAGGCTCTACGGTTGAGATAAAAACAAAAGATGCTATGACTAGCACTGCAATTCCAACCCAATTATTAATTTTTCTATAATTCATACTTTCAATATTTATGGAGCAAATATAAAAATTAATAGCATCATTCCTTAATGTGGCAATATAAATTATGTTAAAGGTTTTATTATGATACATATTTAGTTGTTGGGAAATACTTATATTTGCATGATTTTATAATAAATACAATTAAAATGTCAAACAATACTGCCGAAAGAGCGAACCTTGAAGACGAAAACAACTATGTTTATCAAAGATGTTTAAAAGCATACTACGAAGCAAAAAACATTGTGAAAGGTAATGTTTTGGAAATAGGAACAGGAGAGGGGTATGGAGTAAAAGAAATTGCACCGTTGGTAGATAAATTAACTACGATTGATCAATTTGAAAGTAATGTTGATTTTTCTAAATTTGACAATGCAGAATTTGTAAAAATGACTGTTCCAAAACTAGACTTCGAAGACAACACTTTTGATACTGTATTTTCTTTTCAAGTTATAGAGCACATTGATAATGACTCTGAATATTTAAAAGAAATAAGTAGGGTTCTTAAAACAGGAGGGAAATTTATTTGCACCACTCCAAACATTAAAACTACTTTAAGCAGAAATCCTTGGCATTATAGAGAATATACTAAAGATGAGTTAAAAGATTTGATGTTAAATTTTTTTTCTTCAGTAGATGCTAAAGGTGTTCATGGAAATGAAAAGGTGATGGAATATTATGAAATTAACAAAGCGAATATTCATAAAATTATGCGTTTTGATATTTTTAATTTACAATACAACCTACCGAGAAAGTCTTTGCAATGGGGGTATGACTTTATGAACAAAAGAAATAGAAACAAAATGCACAAAGAAGACAACACTTTGTCTGCTTCTATTACTAAAGATGACTTTTTTATACAGGATGTACATGATGATAGTTTAGATTTGTTTTATATAGCAGAAAAATAGTAGAATGAAAAACATTACTTCTTGTCCGATTTGTGAAAGCACTAAAAATAAAACATTTCTAAAAAGTAGAAATTTCAGGATAAATGAACAGGCTTTTGATGTAATGGAGTGTGACTCTTGTACATTCCGCTATACCTCCCCTTTGCCTGAAGTAAATGAAATTGGAGAATATTATGACCCTGAAAATTATGTTTCACACACAGGAACAAAAAAAGGGATAGTTAATAAATTATTTCACGCAATAAGAAAAATCACTTTAAATAATAAGTTTAAACTTCTTTCAAAAATATCAAATGGGAAAAAACATCTTGATATAGGTGCTGGTAACGGAATTTTTCTTGATTACATGAAAGAAAAAGGATGGAACGTATCTGGAGTTGAATTGGATGACATATCTAGAGCTTCTATCGAAAAAAATACTGGATTAAACATTGCAAAAACTGTTCACGATAATAATGAAACTGAAGAGTTTGATGTGATTACAATGTGGCATGTACTGGAACATGTTTATGATCTTAGGAAAGACCTTAATACTATAAAACAGAAATTAAAAAAAGATGGGTCATTAATAGTTGCAGTACCAAACTGTGATTCTTATGATGCTGAAAAATACAAGAAATTTTGGGCGGCATATGATTTACCTATTCATTTATACCACTTTAGACCTCAAAACATCAAAGACTTATTTGACCAATACGACATGAAAATTGTAGATATGAAGCCAATGAAGTTTGATTCTTATTATATTAGCCTAATAAGTGAACAATATAAAAATAATCAAAAAAGTGGGATTGGCGTTATGCTTAGAGGGTTTTATTATGGATTGGTATCCAACTTAAAAGCTAAAAAAGGTGAATACTCAAGTCAAATTTACATCATTAAAAACAAATAAATTTATTCAATTTATTGTCTATTCAAATCTTTGGATATCAATAGGCTCTGCTCTTCTTTGTTGGCAGGTTTTTTACTTAAATAAGCTAGAATTCAATCTTAATTACTTTCTTTTTGTTTTGTTTTCCACCCTAGTGTCTTATACATTTCAAAGGTTATTCAGACTAAAAAGCATTGCAAAATTTAACAATAAAGCTTGGGTTGTACTGAACAAAAAAACAGCTATCATTCTTACTGTAATTGGAGTCATTGGCGCACTTTGCACATTGCCTCAATTTCTCTCTTTTTCAATCCTTTGGTGGCTTATTCCCTCAGGAATTATTTCACTTTTGTATTCGTTAAAAAGACTAAGAGACACCCCTTACGTTAAGATTTTTTTAATCTCTATAAGTTGGGGGGTTATTTGTGGAGTTATTCCATTTATCCTTGCAGAAAATTACGACACCAAAAAAATTCTATTCAATTTCATTATTATAACCTGTTATATCATGGCAATAACTATCCCTTTTGATATTAGAGATCTAGGGCTAGACGAAGACAAGAAAAGAACTATTCCTCAAGTAATGGGAGTTACTAATGCTAAAACATCCGCCTTGGTTATTTTAGGAATAAGCCTTGTTTTATTTCAATCAATTTTTAACCCTTTACAATCAATTCTCTATATTATCTCTAGTCTGATTTCAGGATATTTAATATATAATTCAAATAAAGGTAGTCCTGATATTTATTTCACTTTGTGGATTGATGGACATATAATATTCCAATTTCTATTGATATTCTTCCTTAGTTAATCATAAATCCTTAAATTTAACGCTTATTCAAATTCACACAATGAAAAAAATCTCCCTAATTTTTTTACTTTCAGCAGTTTGCGTCTCATATTTCTCACAAAACACTTCAAATGAAGCCCAAATTCATGGGAATGTGCAAACAGACGTGCAATTTTACAATCCTGATTCATTAATTGGCGCTCCAGCTGTTCCTGAAAAAATGCTAATGAATGGTTTTGCAAATATCAATTTTACGAAAGGAAATTTTGCCGCAGGTATTCGTTACGAATCTTATTTAAATGCGCTACAAGGTTTTCCAACGGGATATAGAGGTACTGGAATTGGATATAGATATGCTTCGTATAAATTGGATGATATTGAAGTAACAGCTGGTAATTTTTATGAGCAGTTTGGAAGTGGAATGGTTCTAAGAGCATACGAAGAAAGAGGTCTTGGATATGACAATGCCTTAGACGGTTTTAGAATAAAATACAATCCTTATAGAGGAGTTTATTTGAAGGGGATTTATGGAAAACAGAGATTGTTTTTCGAAAAAGGCCCTGGAATTGTAAGAGGAATTGACGGAGAAGTTGTGATAAACGAGTTATCAGATTCTTTAGACAAAATGAAAACAAGAATTATTCTTGGAGGTAGTTTTGTAAGTAAATACCAAGAAGATGATAACCAAGCTTTAGAATTGCCACAGAATGTTGGTTCATATGCCGGAAGAATTAATTTGTACAGAGGTCCTCTTGCTTTGAGTGCAGAGTACGTAGAAAAAATTAACGATCCATCTGCAGACAACTTCTTTATCTATAAAAAAGGACAAGCTTTATTATTAAATACAGCTTATTCTGTAAAAGGATTTGGAGCTTCATTCACGGCAAAATCTATTGATAACATGAGTTTCAGATCAGATAGAAATCAGGGTGAAACCAATGTCTTTATTAATTATATTCCTGCGACTACAAAACAACACACGTATAATTTAGCTGCAACACTTTATCCTTATGCCGTTCAGCCAAACGGAGAAGTTGCCTACCAAGGGGATATTTCTTATAAATTTAAAAAGAAAAAGAAGTTTAATGCTGATGGAACTAGAGACAAAACATCTTTTAATTGGAGAAAATACGATACCTATATTTCTGTAAACTACTCTACTGCCCATGCGCTTGACAGTTCTCGTGTTGCTGATGATTCTATAACGAAACAAGGATATACCACCAATTTTTTTACACCAGGAAAGAGAATTTACTTCAGTGATTTTAATATTGAATTAAAAAGAAAACTATCTCCAAAAGCAAGGTTTGTTTACACCTACTTCAACATGAGGTATGACAAAGATATTATTGAAGGAAAAATAAACGAAGGGGTTGTAAATGCTCAAATTCACGTATTAGATTTTACTTATAAAATAAACCCAAAAAACACGATTAGAGCTGAAGCACAGCATCTTGGGACAAACAAAAAAGATGGGTTTTACAAAGATCAAGGGAACTGGGCAACCGGATTAATTGAATACACTATCTCACCAGGGTGGTCATTTTCGATACTAGACCAATACAATTATGGAAATGATGATGCAGAGAAAAAGATTCATTACCTATTTGGATCTGTAGGGTACATTCATGACGCGACAAGGTTTACTCTAAGTTACGGAAGACAGAGAGCAGGAATATTTTGTATTGGTGGAGTTTGTAGAGTTGTACCTGCTTCAAACGGAATCTCGTTCTCTATGACTAGTACATTTTAAATTAAAAATTTGTAATTTTATTACTTAACGATTGATACTTATGAAAAAAATATTTTATATACTCGCTTTACTATTAGCATTTTCATGTGATTACATTGATGAACCTTTAGCTGTAGTGGAAGGAGGCGCTGGAAGTTGTGTAGCTCCCACTTTTCCGCCAAACACCAATACAAAACGAAATATATTGGTGGAAGACTTCACTGGACATAAATGCACTTTTTGCCCAGTTGCCGCTTACATTTTGGATACAATGAAACAAAACATTGGGAAACAAATTATTCCTGTTGGAATTCATGTTGGAAACTTTGCTTTGCCAGATGCTTCTGGAACTAAGTACACTACTGATTTTAGAACTGCTGGAGGAAATGAAATTTACAATAATTTTGCGCCTGCTGCTCCGCAACCAACTTTGATGGTAAATAGATATGACGGCTTCGTATCTCCGGCAAAATTTAATATCAGTTATTATGCATTATCAACTAACGTAAGAAGTGTGTTGAATGATGTTCCTACAATTAACTTACAACTTATTACATCTGTAGATGCAACTACAGGAAACATTTGTGTTTTCTCAGAAACTGAAGTTCTTCAAACTCTAACTGACGATCATAGTTTAGTTATTATGCTGTTGGAAGATAGTATTATTGATTGGCAGAAATACTCTGGTTCAGGAGGAGATCCAGTTTATGGATCAAACAATGAAATATCTAATTACAAGCACGAACACGTATTGAGAAAGTCAGTAAACGGTTGGCAAGGAAAAACTATTCTTTCTTCCTCGGCAGCTGTTGGTGATAAAATTGTAGAAGCAAGTGAAATCTTGGGGACAGACTTAAATGCTTCTTGGAATACAAATAAATTTGAAATAGTTGCTTTTGTATACAACAACACTACTAAAGAAATAATGCAGGCAGCTAAGGTTAAATTGTAAAAAAATAATAATTAAATTAAAAAAATCAACTCTAATAGATTTGATTTTTTTTATTGGCCTAAAACTACTGCCCTATTATCGTCTACATGCCCTACAAGAATATCATAATGAATAGGGAAATCATACTCAGCAATACAGTTTTCTATTATTTCTTGGACAGAAAACCCAAAGCCATCCTTTTTTATTCCAGAAAATTGACCAACTAATAACCCTTTGATTCCTTCAAATTTTCCAGCTTTTTTAAGTGCAAAAATCATTCTATCTATGTTGTAGGTATATTCCCCTATGTCTTCCAGCAACAATACTTTTCCTTTGGTATCAATATCAGAATTGGTTCCTAATAGGCTATAGACTATTGCTAGGTTTCCTCCTACAATTTCTTCTCCTAAAAATGGATTCGTCAATTGATAATTTTTATCAAAAAGAGCACTTTTAAGGGTGTTCATTGCAATTTCTGGAGTAGACTTAAAACTATTAGGCATCGGAGCGTGAATAGTTGCAATGTTCATTAAATTAATGTGATTGTGCAAGACTGTAACATCACTAAAGCCTATAATCCATTTTGGATTGATTTTGAAAGCAGAAAAGTCTATTGAATCTATAATTCTCACCAAACCATATCCTCCACGAGAACAAAAAATAGCTTTGATTGATTCATCATCCAAGGCAAGTTGTAAATCGCTAATTCTGTCTTCGTCTTTTCCTGCCAGCTTATTATATACATCAAAAGCGTGAGAACCAAATTGTACATTTAGTCCCCATGCTTCAAGTTTTTTACAAGCTAATCGTATACTTTCTTCCTCTACTTTTCCAGAGGGAGAAAGTATAATTATTTTGTCGCTTTTTTTTAATACAGATGGTCTCATGTAATCTACAAATTTCTGTAAGATAAAAATTTTCTCAGAAATAGCACAAGAAACACTAGTCTTCTTTGTCGTCTGCAAAGCTGTTATCCTCTTCTTCTTCGTGCTCAATTCCTTCCAAATCGTCAGAAGATCCCTCGCCTACAAAATCGTCCTCTTCTTCGTCTATTTCGTAATCGTCCATTTTATCGACCAACATTGCACTTACTTTTACCAAATAAATAGTGTCTTCAGTTCTTAGTTCAACTGCTTCCACTTTTTGACCTTTAGCATTTGTAAACGTTACTATGTCTCTTTTTTTATATCCCATTGGATATTTTTCAACTAGTTTTTGTAGAATTTCATCTGAAATTTTTAAATAGTCGACAATTGCTCTTTTCATTTAAGGGGCTTTAATTAATTTGTATGAGCAAATAAGCAACTAATATTTCTGTTTGACTTCAAATAACCTGTGCAATTATCAACAAAATAATTGTCAATATCTAATTTCCATATATTCAATTATTATGTATAAACTCCGTAGAGTTTACATACCCTTTTTCGTCTAAAGAGTAATCCCGCCAATCGGCATATTTAAACTGTCTCTTAACTCTAGATTTAAGTGAGCTAAGTATTTACCTTATGGATCGCCAATGTTACCAATGTGGTATCCTTTCTCAATCCAATCTCCTTTGTTTACGAATAATTTGCTGGAATGAGCATATAACGACTCGTAATATTTCCCTTTGAATACATGCTTTATTCTTATCTCTTTCCCCCACCCTCCTTTTATGTCTTCAGCAAAAGTAACTTGGTCGGCTGCAATAGAAAAAATGGAATCTACGTAATCTGTATTTCAGCCCCAAGTTCCATTTCAATCTTGACCTAGGTGATTGTTTTCGCCAAATTCTTACGTATTATAGTAACCAACACCGTTTGGAATCCCCAAAGGAAAGTCAAACGATAAAGCTTCGTAAGTTTTATCAAATTCCGGTTCTTTATCACCAAAAGAAATGGAAGATAAAAAAGTGAAGCTGATAAAAGCTGTTACGAATAAAATGAGAACAAAAATGTAATTATTGGACATAAAAAAGACGTTTAATATATTAAACACCTAAATTTTAAAAAGTAACATCTTCTGTTTTATAAAAAATGTTAAAGTCCCAATAAAACCTCAACCGGGTCTTTAGATCCGAACAACATTTTTTCAGGGTTTTCTAGCATTTCTTTCACTTTCACTAAGAAACCTACCGATTCTTTTCCATCTATAATTCTGTGATCATAAGATAATGCAACATACATAATTGGTCTTATTACTATTTCTCCATCCACTACCATTGCTCTTTCTACAATGTTGTGCATTCCCAAAATAGCTGATTGTGGTGGGTTTATTATTGGTGTAGAAAGCATAGATCCAAATACTCCTCCATTTGTAATAGTAAATGTTCCTCCTTGCATTTCGTCAATAGAGATTTTCCCATCTCTTGCTTTTATTGCTAGTCGCTTAATTTCTGCTTCAATCTCGGCCAAACTCATTCTTTCGGCATTTCTTACTACTGGTACCATCAATCCTTTTGGAGATGATACTGCAATACCAATATCTGCATAATTATGCACAATCATTTCTTTTCCATCTATCATTCCATTTACTGCAGGAAAATGATTTAATGCTTCTGTAACTGCTTTGGTAAAGAACGACATGAATCCTAGATTCACCCCTAATTGTTCTTTAAATTTCATTTTATATTTGGATCTAATGTCCATGATTGGTTTCATGTCTACTTCGTTAAACGTAGTCAACATTGCTGTTTCATTCTTCACAGCTACCAATCTTTCTGCTACTTTTCTTCGTAGCATACTCATTTTTACTCTTTCTGTATCTCTTGTTCCTCCCCATCCGCTTGTTGCTTCTGGCGAAAATCCTGCTGCCATGGCATTTATCACGTCTTGTTTCAATACTCTTCCATCTTTTCCAGTGCCTTTAACTTTAGAAACTCCATTTTCATCCATCATTTTCTTTGCAGAAACCGAAGGAACGTTTTTTGCATACGTTTCTTTTGCTGCTGGAGCTGGTTTTGCAGCTACAGGGTTTGGATTTGGAACTGATGCCTCTTCTTTTTTCTCTTCTACTTCTGCTTTCGGCTTGTTTGCACTTACAGGTCTTTTAGCTTCTGTGTCTATCAAGCAGACAACTGCACCTACTGCAACTGCATCTCCTTCTTCCGCCATTAGCGTAATAATTCCTGCTTCTTCTGCTGGTAGTTCAAGTGTAGCTTTGTCTGAGTCTACCTCAGCAATTGCTTGATCTTTTTCTACCCAGTCGCCAGTTTCTACTAACCACTCTGCAATTTCTACTTCTGATATCGATTCGCCCGGTGAAGGCACTTTCATTTCTAACATAATTCTTTATTTTAATCCTTCATTGTCCTCCTCAATCAGTTTCAGGTTGACTTAGTGTTTTATACTTTACTTAGTTTCAAATAACTTATTAATCAATGTTTTATGTCTCAATTTAGAAGAAATTGGTGATCCACTTGCTGGCGAACCAGATTCTGGTCTTGACACAACATCAAATCTTACTTTATACTCTCTTGTTTTCTTCATTATAAAAGTCCAGGCTCCCATGTTTTCTGGCTCTTCTTGTAACCAAACATAGTTCTTATCCTCTCCGTATTTCTTTATAATCTCTTCTATTTGAGCTTCTGGAAATGGGTATATTTGCTCTAACCTTACCAAAGCAACATGATCGCCTTTTCCTTGTACTTCTTTTTGTTCTAAAACATCATAATAGATTTTTCCTGAACATAACGCTACCGTCTTCACTTTCTTAGCATCCACAGTTGGGTCGTCCATTACTTCTTGGAAACTTCCTTTTGCCAATTCGTCTAACGTAGAAATAGCTTTAGGGTACCTTAGTAATTTCTTTGGTGTGAAAGCAATTAATGGTTTTCTGAAGTCTCTTTTAATCTGTCTTCTCAACAAATGATAGTGATTGGCTGGTGTAGTACAATTTACTATTTGAATATTATTATCCGCACATTGTTGTAAGAACCTTTCCATTCTTCCACTTGAATGCTCACTTCCCATGTCTTCGTATCCGTGGGGTAACAACATAACTAACCCGTTACTTACTCCCCATTTTTCTTCGGCAGCTACAATAAATTGATCAATCATAATTTGAGCTCCGTTAAAGAAATCTCCAAATTGTGCCTCCCAAATAGTTAGTCCTTCTGGCATTGCAAACGAATATCCATATTCAAATCCTAAGACTCCGTATTCTGACAATAAGGAATTGTAGATTGAAAATTTACCTTGCTTATTGCTTAAGTGATTTAATGTAATTACCTCTTCCTCTGCATCTTCGGTAATTACAACTGCATGTCTGTGAGAGAAAGTTCCTCTTTCTACATCTTGTCCAGAAATACGAACTGGATGCCCTTCGTCAAGCAAAGAAGCATAAGCTAACATTTCTGCACTTCCCCAATCCAATCTATCTCCTTCTATTGAGTCTTGTCTATCTTTCATTAGTTTCACAATCTTTCTAAAATACTTTTTCCCTTCGGGAAGTGTAGAAAGTTTATCTCCTAATTCTAATAGTCTCTTCTTTGCTAATTGAGTTTTAGCAGATATAAATATATCTTCTTCTTCAGCATGCTTAAATTTTTTCCAAGTTCTATTCAGAAAGTGTTTTACTGAAGCTTTTTCTATCTGTTTTGCTTTGCCAAAGTCATCTTCCAATACTCTATGAAAATTGTCTTTTAACTCTTTCCCTTCTTCCTCAGAAATTACTTTATCAGCAATCAACTTATCCAAATAAATCTCTCTAGGATTTGGATGTTTAGAAATCGCTTTATATAATTTAGGCTGAGTAAATTTAGGCTCATCACCCTCGTTATGTCCATATTTACGGTAGCATAATAAATCTACAAACACATCTCTTTTAAATGTTTGTCTGTATTCTAAGGCAATTGTCATAGCTTGAACTACAGCTTCTACATCATCTCCATTTACATGGAAAACTGGAGCTAAAGTTGTTTTTGCAATATCGGTACAATAAGTACTCGACCTTGCATCTAAGTAATTAGTTGTAAATCCTACTTGGTTATTTATTACAATATGAACGGTTCCTCCAGTTCTGTATCCGTCCAACTGTGCCATTTGCAGCATTTCATATACAATGCCTTGTCCTGCGATTGCAGCATCTCCATGTATTATAATGGGCACAATTTTACTTTCGTCTTTTAGGTATTTGTCAATTTTCCCTCTTGTAATTCCCTGTACAACTGGCGCTACTGCCTCAAGGTGAGATGGATTTGGGGAAAGTGTTAAATGAATGTCATGACCTTTATCCGTTTTCATGTCGCAAGACCAACCTAGGTGGTATTTTACGTCTCCACTAAAATTTTCATCTTCATATTCAATTCCTTCAAACTCACTGAAGATTTTTTCCATTGGTTTGTTGAAAATATTTGCCAACACATTCAGTCTTCCTCTGTGAGCCATTCCCATTATAAATTCTTTCACTCCCATTTCTGCACCTCTTTCGATTAGCGCATCCAAAGCTGGAATTAATGACTCTCCTCCTTCAATTGAAAACCTTTTTTGCCCTACAAATTTCTTTTGAAGGAAATTTTCGAATTCTGAGGATTGATTTAATTTATGAAGAATATGTTTTTTTTCGTCCTTAGTAAATTGAATTCTATTGGTGATTTCAATTTTGTTTCTTATCCAATCTAATCTTTTTTGAGCACGAATATACATGTACTCAATCCCTATAGATTGGCAGTAAGTTAATTCTAAATGGTCAATGATTTGTGAAAGAGTAGCTGCACCAATTCCAATTTCATTCCCTGCTTCATAGACAACTCCTCTGTCGCTATCAGACAATCCGTAGTTTTCTATATCAAGAGTAGGAGAATACTTTCTTCTTTCTCTTACTGGATTTGTTTTGGTAAATAAATGCCCTCTGTGGCGGTATTCATTTATGAGGTTAAGAACTTTAAATTCTTTGTGCAAATTTTCGGAGACTGCACCTCCATCCTCTTCATAGTTTGCTTTTTGAAAGTCAAACCCTTCAAAAAACCTTGCCCATCCCTCATCAACAGTAGAAGGGTCTTGTTTGTATTTCTTGTAAAGGTCTTCAAATGCGTTCACATCACCATTACTTAGAAAAGAAAAATTGTCCATATTTAGTGTAAAATTTGTTTACTATGAGCAATTAAAAAACGCTCTTTTTATTTGGAATTATAAAGATGCTACTTTTTTCTTGAAGAAGGAAAAGTTTGATGCGATTTTTTGTTGATTTATGAGAAAACAATCACAACTTTCGTCCCTTTCACTATTCCATTTTCAAATATTTCGACTGGACCTTCAATCAATATTTCTTTGTTAATCACTTTTTGTAATAATTCAATTCTATTGGTGGCGATTCTCATCCCTTGGGAAGAATGATTGTTTTCCTCTTTGGATTTGTTTTTTATACTTGTAGATATTCCTATTCCGTTATCAATAATTTCAAAATATGTTTTACCCTCAACAGTATAAATATTAATATCTATTTTACCGGGTTTTTTCATAGGTAAGACCCCGTGCCAAATACTGTTTTCAACAAAAGGTTGCATAAACATCCCGGGTACTTTTGTCATTTCTGCATCTACACTTTCGTCCAAGTTTATTTCGTAGCTAAACTTTTCTTTAAATCTCATATTCTCTAAAGAAAGATACAGTCTCAACCTTTCAATTTCTTCAGAAAGCGGAATTAAACTATCCTCACTGGTTGAACTATCGAGATTTTTCCTGATCAATTTAGAGAAATTAGACAAGTATCGATTTGCCGAAAGCTTATCTTCTTTGTTGATATAAAACTGAATTGAGTTAAGTGAATTAAAAATAAAATGCCTATTCATACTAGAATTAAGTGACTGTTGTTCGAGCTTTATTAATTTGTTCTTATAATTTAATAATTCAAGTTCTCTTTCATTTTTGATCGTATTTCTTCTTCTATTAAAAATTAAAAACCCTGTTAAGAATACGAATAATAGCACCAAAATAATAAACCAAGAATTGAGCCAAAAAGGAAGGTTTATTTTAAAATCAACTTTTTCAATTTCGCTCCATGTTTTCCCCTCGTTTATTGTAGATTTTACCATAAAAGTATATTCTCCGTGAGTCAAATTAGGGTACCTCGAAAAGCTTATTGGTTCCATAGGTGACCAATCCTCACCAGAACCTTCGAGTTTATAAGAGTACCTTACACTGGTTGGATCTTTAAAGTAATTGGTGTGGTAATAAAAAGTAAATGCATTTTTCTTGTAACCAAAAGAAAAATATTGATTTTTTTGAAGAGAATCTAACCAGTTTTTCTCTTCAAAAAACAACTTCACATTGGTTAAATTTACTTTTGGGTTTATGGAATTTATTTCTTTCTCAGATGCTCTTTGGAAGACATTTATCCCTTCACTGGTTCCGAACCAAATGTTGTTTTTGGTGTCTTGAAAGATCGAATTTAAATTTGTTTCCATTCCAATCAAGCCATTGTTTATGGTATAAGAAGTTATTTCTTTTTTGCCTTTGTTGTAGGCCTCTACATCAATTGTAAACACTCCATTATTGGTTCCAATCCATAAAAAATTTGCGTTATCTATCAATAAAAAATTGATTACTGATTGATTATTTTCTTTGGAGAAATCGAATAGTTCAAATTTATTCCCGTCAAAATAAATTAATCCATTTATTGTTCCAATCCAAAGCTTATTTCCATAAGAAACTAAAGAATAAACCTTGTTTCCGTTCAGTAATGAATCGTCCACCAATTCTGCTTCAAATCCATCATAAAGCACTAAGCCTTCATTTGTTCCAAACCAATAATATCCGTCTTCAGTAGAGGTTATCGCCCGCACATTGGTATATGGAAATGAATCTAACGTATGAAATACTTTGTCTTTATAATAAGCAACTCCTTCTCTTGTCCCAACCCACATTACAGATGATACTTCTTGAAAAAGAGACTGTATTTTATTAGAAGGCAACCCTTGATTATGCGTGTAGGTTACAAATGAATTGTTTTCATAACAGGCAAGGCCTTCAGATGTTCCAATCCAAAATTTATCGTTTTTATCCAGAAGACTTGTCCAAATATTATTGTTGGGTAGTTTTGAATCTCTAGCATTGAAAGCTTTAATCGATTTATTATTTAATTTGCAAATTCCTTCCCTTAGTGTTCCTAACCACAAATCTCCTTTTGCGTCTTCGCCCACAGATAGAATTAACCCACTGTGTAATTCTTCTGGTTCGTTTAAATACAAAAACTCCTTGTTGGTGAACTTTACCAATCCTTTTCCATCTGTTCCAATCCAAATGTTCCCTTCCTCATCTTGAAATACTACTTGCGAAATATAGCCGAAGCCATTTTTTTCATTATAATTCTCTATTTTATTGTCTGTCCCAATTTCTGCAAATGAAGTGTTGGAAGAAACCCAAACTCTGTCATTTTTATCAACTAAAACATAGGTTGTAAAATCATTAAGCAAATCTGAATTGGATTGATTAATGTTTCTTATTTCGGTCTTATTTAAAAAATAAATTCCTTTCTCCATTGTTCCAATCCATAATTCTCCTTTAGAGTTTTCGCTGACAGATTTAATACTTTCATTTTCTAAAAAAGGAAATTTTTCTGATTGAGAGTTTTTGATTAAAAAAATCCCATTACTTGTCGCTACATATAATTTTGAACCAAAAAGACTGATGTCTTTAATCTTAACTTTATGAAAATCCTTTCTATACTCTTTTATCAATAAAGAACTTAATGAAGTTTCTTTTTTTTGAAAACAAAAAACGCCATCCTCACTTGTAGAAACCCAGATTTTATCTTCTTGGATAATCACTTCTCCAATTTTTTTATCTAGAAACAAATTATTATGCTCAAAAGGAATGATTTTTTCTCCGCTTACAATAGAAATTCCGTTTGGTGTAGTTACCCAAATATTATCTTCCTTATCAATAAATAAGGAATTTATTATACTTGATTCTAGCCCATCTTTTTCATAATAATTAACGAAAGTATGACCGTCAAATTTACTTAATCCATCTTGAGTCGCTACCCACAAGTACCGTTTAGAATCTTGAGCTATATCAAACACCTGGCTCTGCGCAAGTCCTTGATTTTTAGAGTAATTAATGAAGCTGTATTTTTGTGCAAGAGATTGAAATGAAATCAAGACAAAAAACGCCAAACTATATTTTCTTAATTGATTCATACCTCTTTTTCAGTTTTTGATTGAGGTTCTGAAACCAAGAAAAGGGAAAAGAAAGTAAAGAAAATTATTCCAGCTTGAGTCTCGAACATAGACTCTGTGAATCCAAACAAAAAATAAGTGAGGGAAAATGAAAATAAAATGAAATGATTGAGTTTTTTACTGTAATAGAACAAACTAAAAAATACCAACAGCAAAGAAATGAGTCCAACTATACCAATAGTAGCGGTCGTTTGTAGATATTGCTGATGAGAATCTAGCTTAAGAATGGATTCATCTATGATCCCCACCTCTTTGTATTTTTTTGTTAATTCATTTCTAATATCTCCTACTCCTACACCCTGTATTGGGTTTTCTTCAATTAATTGTATAGTAGATTTCCATACCCATATTCTTGCTCCTGTACTTTGCACATAGGAAACTGGGTTGTTGTACTCTTTTGTCATTTCTCGGTAAGCAGTATTAAACCTAGTTTTAAGGTTAGAATTATTGATTCCAATAGCGCCAATAATTGCAAAAAAAACAAACATAAATAAGGCTTGAATTATCTTTTTATTTTTCTTGGCATAGTAGATTAAAAGGGAGATTACAGCTACTACAGAAAGTAACACTCCAGCTTTTGAGGAGGAAAAAAAGATAAAGATAAAGAAGAATGTTAACATCAAAATCCAAAAACTGCTTCTTTTATTAATTCCACCCTCTACAATTCTTTTACCCCAAATTAGAATTAGAATCACGTAATAAATAGAAACATAAGTTGGGTGAACGAAAGGACCTTCTTGAAAAAGCCTAAATCCAAGATTTACACTATTAAAGTTTATGGTTTCGCCCAATGTAGCGTACAAATAAAAAGCTCTAGAAAAAGAAAGTGCTGCATAAACAACTGCAGTAATTGTCAATACATTTATTATTAATTCGCGATTAATATTCTTTGATTTATAAAATATTAATGGCAAGAAAATAGGGAAAGCTATCATAGAAAACTTTATTTCTATTCCTTTCCATCCAGAAGTTATGTCGCTTGTATAAAGCAAACTAACTAGTGTGATTAAAAAATAAATTGCAATAGACATGCTTAATTTATTGCGCAATACGGCTTCTTTAAAATTGGAAAATTCTCCCGTGAAAAAAGTAATAAAAAAAGCTACACTAATAAATATAGTTTGTAGCCTAGGAAAAAAGAAAAAGCTCACAAGGAATAGATAAATGCAAATATTTCGGAATTGAATTAATTTCATATTATACTATCTCGTTCAAATTTTCTTGGAGAAACGTTATTACCTTTTCAGGGTTTTTAGTGTCCGTATCTAAATTAAGTATTTTTTCTGAAACCTCCTTGGCTATAGGAAACTCTTTGTTATCCAATTCCCAATTAGAAAAATCTTTTGTAATGGGATGAATCATAGAAACGAACCAATCTCCTAAATTGATAGATGCTTTTTCTGCTCTAAACTTAAAGACTTCTCGATCTTTTACCAAAACAGGGAGTTTTAGGAAAGAGTGGTTCTTATACAACTCTTCTT
>Ga0307488_10001469_pt1 | contig 19632 bp, 19 predicted proteins | sample SB02metaG_FD_202248 | JGI IMG/M metagenome (GOLD analysis project Ga0307488, IMG submission 202248) | Sea-ice brine microbial communities from Beaufort Sea near Barrow, Alaska, United States - SB 0.2 | ecosystem: Environmental > Aquatic > Marine > Coastal | place: USA: Alaska | collected... | reverse complement strand
TATTACTTACGCTTTTATCGTATGTAAGCAAGCAATAATCTAAAGAACTAAAGATCTCGAAATATTGCTCTGTGCTGATAAAGTCCAAAGTAAAATTTACCGCAGGATAATCTGTCTCAGTAATTGACAAATTTATATAATTACTACCAGCAATAATTAATTCGATATTTTCGAACTCTTGATGTTTTAAAGATTTTAAAATCATATCAATCCCCTTCTCATAGCGAAGATTACCTAAAAATCCTATACGGATTTTAGAGGGTGGGCCACTTATGCTAGGATTAGGCTGAGCTACACCGACATAATTATCAAAGTTATAAAGAGGAAACGGTAAAACGTAATATTTATTTTTAGGAGAGTAAGTTAAAAAATCTTTCTCTGAATGATCTGATAGAAGGATACACTTAAAATCTCTAACGAAAACTCCTATGTCAACTTGAATTATTTTTGGAAGCTTATTTTTATGAGTGATCACATCATGAAGAATCGGATAAGAATTCGCAAAAATATTGAATCTCATTAGCAAATGGTAAAATCTAAAGGGCTGATATATATTTATAATGACTGTGGCTTTTTGCCAAGTAAACAATACATTAAAAAATGAAACGCATAAAATCCAGAGGCAAACAAAACAAATCTCCATGAACTTAAAGTAATACGATAGTGGAAACTTATCAAAATAACCAAACAACCGATAAACGTTTTTTGATTTGAATGCCCAATCTTTGTGTAATATTTTTATTAGCGTGTCACCATCGTCAGGCAAAAATTTAAAAAACGAATTTACAAGTACACCTGCATTACCTGCAGACCCATAATCATGAAATATAATCATTCAACGTAATCCTTGCCAGGGTCATATAGTCAAAATGCTCAGCTATTTCATGTGCATTCTGATTATAGTATTCCAAATTTGAAGAAACTTTCGTAATCATTCGAACCAGTTCATCTGTGGAGAGATTGTCTTTTAACAACTCTCCATTACCATTTTTCGTTAAATATTTTCCTTGCGAAGTGTCATTTAAAATTATCACTGTTCCACAACACAACGCATCAATAAATGTATTAGAGAGGCTTCCTGGTTGAACTAATATATCGCTTGCAGAAATCACATCCCTTAAATCATTAGGATCTAACCACCCTAGAATCCTAACATTACTCTGCTCCAATATATCGCTATACTTCAACCGAAAAGTATCGTCCATACTCCCAGTAATAACCAGTTGGTAATCAGACTCCGAGAGGCTGGTTAGCGCCTCAAGAACAACATTAGTAAGCTTATTACCTGGCAGCTTACCAGAATGAAGTAATATCACTTTATCACTCGATATTCCATATTTTGCCCTTACATTATCTACCTCACTACTGGCCAACAAATTCTTAATTGAGGGTAGTGGTAACAGCTTTATTTTATGAACAGGGACTTGATACACATCTTGGATAAACTGACAACATTCAGGTGCAACGCCGTAATATTTTACTATATCTCTATCACAAAATTTAAAAATAATTTTCATTAGCCAATTATATTTTCTAATTGCAAAATTTTTATTGTCTTTTCCAACCTCAGAGTGACAATCGAAAAACAACTTCACGTTTTTCAGCAGACCAATCTTACGCATCAACAATATTTGTATGGTATAAGGATTTACATCATGCAAGAAAATAACATCAGGATTGATTCTAAGAATAAGCCGCAAAGGGACATATACAATTGGCCAAGTCTTTACCCGAAATAATGTCTTTAACCTAATAATTGGCAACCCGTCCCATTCAACATTACGATCATATCGCCCTGTCTTATCATAGGGTGGGTTCGAGTTAGTAGATATTATATAGACTTTATTTTTATGTTTTCTTTCGCCTCTAGGTAAGAGGTTTTCTTGATAAGAAACGTGTTTATTATAATAGCCTGTTATATGGAGAATTCTCATCTTTACTCAGTATATTTAAAATTAAATAGATTAGTAGACCATTAGTAAGCAAAAGTTGATGGAGCGGAAAATTAATCAGTGCAAGGCCCAACAACAACTTAAGTTTTATCGCTAGATTTTGTTCGTGACTAATATCTATCACACGCATTATTAACACCAATAAAAATATACAGACAATTAACCCTGCGACACCCGCATTCGCGAACGCTGACGCGAATATCCCGCTGCTTTGATTAGATCCTTTGCCCAGATAGTAGAAGCGATCGATTATAAAACCGGGAAGATCTGAATAGTTATTTGAGTGAAAAAGTATTCCTAATTTCGAATTTTGGAATAAATAAAGATTGTTTTCAGAAAAAAAGTCATAGTAGAAAATATTGTTAGCCCCAATTGTAAAATAAAACCTATTAATAACCATATTTAACAGAGAGATATCAAAGAGAGACAACAGTAAAATCATACAAAGAGCTATTTGCACTAATTTAGTCAAGCTCAATGCCGAGTAACGGCTTAGTAACTCAAAACCTATGACCGCTATCATGAGCATAAAATACAAAGTCAAAGGCATTATTGAGTAAATTGAGATAATTAATAACGCTACAAAAACTATTCCAAAAATATTTTTTCTTTGCCCAAAATACATAATTATCGGGAGTAAGATAAATACTAATGAATTTAAAAAGTAGCCAATTAATCCCTCGAACTTTAAATTGGCTCGGGTGCTGTAGCTATTAAGATAATTTTCAATTGGATTAAGAGAAACACTATGTTCAACAGTCAACTTAAAAATAATAACAGTGTAAATAAACAGAGCAGGATAAATATAGATCCATTTTTTAGGGTAAATTCCATGAATTCTTTTTAGTTTAATTTTTTCGCTAAAGTATTCAAGATACTTAAAAAATATCCGAAAACCCAAATAGTAGCCAATCAACTGGATATCATAATTATAGAACGAATTAATTACTAAGGTAGGAACTAGTACAAAGTTATCAAGGACAACAAATACAATCTCATTAGTCTTCAAAAATAGATTTGATACGACCAACGTGGCCAATGTAGCTATAACTATGTGCTCATTAAGACTAATGCTAAATGAAAACATATACCCTGCCGTAGCAAAAACAATCGGGTACACAAATATTGCAACTAGAAAGTTGACAATAGAAAGCACCTAACCCTGACTCTCTAAAATAATATTTAATCCTTCTTCGATCGATATATTTGAAGTGAAGCCTGTTAAATTTTCTAGCTTAGTTAAGTCCGGTGCCCGTCGCTTTACGCTTCCTTTTGGCGATGGGTAGCATACAATATCTTCATTATGGCCCAGTATTTGCATAATTTTATTCCCAAGTTCAAGCATTGTAATTTCTTCTTTTCCTCCAATATTTACAATTTCATTGATAGTTTCAAAAGAATTTGCACACGCAATGGTGGCCTCAACGGCGTCAGTCACATAAATGAACGAACGAGTATCCTCAAAACCATATAGCTCATAAACACCTCTGTTAGCTCTTTCAATAAAATCAGGGATAATATGTTTGTCCCCCATCCGGGTTCCATAGACGTTGTGATACCTAACTACGGTCATATCTATACCAAATTCATGTGCAGCTGAAACGCAGGCTATTTCACCGTGTACTTTGGAAATCGCATATGACCATCTCACATTTGTTGGATCATCAATACAGAGGGGTACTGTTTCATCAGTAGGAACTGGCCAATCAAACTTTGATACAGTCGAGGCATATCCCTCGGAACTCCCAGCATAAATAAAGCGCTTAAGCCTCGAATCACGATATCTTTTTAAAAGATAAATCGATGGTAAGGTTGAGTTTTCGATAACAGTAAATGGAATATTATAAAAATTTTGAGTGCCATTTAAAGCCGCAAGATGATATAGATATTCTATATCTAAGGGCAAATTAACGTATTGGGATTCATCGCATAAATCAATTTGAATTTCTTCACAGTTTGGGTGATCGAAAAGCGCTAAGACAGAAGCGTCTCTTTCGGACCTTATATAATTATCGGCTATATATATGAAATACCCATCATGCAACAATCTTCTCGCAAGATGCATGCCTATAGCTCCCGCTCCACCGGTGATTAGTACCTTTTTCACGATCTTTCCCCTTCTCCAAATGCATAATAATTGACAACATGATTATCTATGATTTCTAGTTGATTCCAAAAATCATAGACGAATACTTCATTTTTAAAGTCATCCATAATGGACGGTATTTCAACGGCATACATTGGGTGATTATTCTGAACAACTACAATATCAAAATTATCAACAATTTTCACCAAGTTAGTAACCACTGAATCCACACCGCAGCGCAAGATATCCTCATTAGTTGCCAAGTAATCATGCCCAGAAATTAAGCCGTTTTTGAACAAAGACCTTAATTCCACAACTAACTGTTTAGCAACACTCCCTCGCACATCACCTGTAGGCGGAAAACCTTTGAAAGCCATTCCCAAAATACATATCTTTGGATCTTTCTTGTTCTTGGTGTGCTTAAAAATATAGCCCGCTGCTAAAGATATAATCGACTCATTAACCTTCCTACCAGCAATAAACAACTTGGGGCTATAACTTTGATCAGAAAAAGATCCAGTCAAAATAAACGGATCCTTTTCAAGGCAAGGCCCACCAACAGGTCCGGGGAATTTTAAATCCGAACGCTTATATTTAAAGTTTGCCGCTTTGATAACATTGCTAGCACTTATACCTATGGTCTCACACATTATCGCGATCTCATTCCCAATCGCAAATCGCAAATCTCTCTCTGAATTATTTAACAACTTGACAATTTCTGCTTCTTCAACAGTATCCAGCATGACGATTTCATTTGTGAATAATTTAAAAAAATCTGAGATATGGTGAAGTGAAGCAGAATCTATACCTGAAACTAATTGAGGCAATGATGCTAGCTCTTTAAATGCAGTACCCTCCAATGTTCGTTCGGGGCAAAAACCAAGGTGATAATCAACACCAACCGCATCTAAAATAGGTTTAGCTACGCTTCTAGTGCAGCCAACTTGGATGGTGGACCGAAGAATAACCGAGTCATTGGATTTTAAATTCTTTGATATCAATGATAAAACGGAAGTTAGCGCTGTCAAAGAAATAGAGTCATCTATTACTGGAGTGCCTACAGTAATAATGTAGACTATCTCTTCATCTTGCGAGCACACCAATTGTTTGCCAAAGCTTAGATTCCCGGACTTAACGCTATCAGACAATCTATCATCAAAGTCTTCTTCATAAAAATGCGCCTTGCCCGATTCCAACGATGATATAACAGAATCAGAATTATCTAATCCAAATACGCGTAACCCTTTGTTCGCCATATAAACAGATAAAGTTAACCCGACATACCCCAAACCAACAACAACAACCCTCATAAGCACTCCTTTGACTTAAAAATTTTCGTGATAAATTATCAACCTGTTCATTACTATTACTTTTACACAAGTTAAACGCCATCAACTATCCTACCTAAATACTCTATCCCCAAATTAACGTAACCCATAAAACGCATCCAGCAAATCAAGATACTGTGACTGTCGGATAGCTTGCCCGCTTGAGATGCTTCTTACCTTGCCGTGACTCACACATCAGGTACAACTAGGATCTCACATGCCACACATTTGCATCCACTTAAAGTTATGATTGATTAACAATCGTTAGCTCTGAATTAGCCCATAAATGTCCTGGATACGAACAATATCACCTTACCCTAGATATTACCCCGTCTGGATCTCTACAATTTCCAACGGAACTTTCCCTGGATTTTCAAGAGCGTGAATCACACCAATAAGAATATAAGTAGACGCATTTTCAGCTAGCAAAAAAGTCTTCTCTCCATTCGTAACTTTTGCTGTACCTGATACTACCACCCAATGCTCCGCCCGCAAGCGAACACTGGTGGATAAACCATACATGCTAAAAGAAAATTTAATACCTGTAACAACTCTAACGACCCAACTTACATTTTGAGGGAGTATGCGGGAGACGGATTTCTTTGCCCGTCTCAATCGATTCGTATATAGCACTTATCAACGCTAAACTTTTGCGCCCACCATGACCATCGACTAACGGCCGCGTTTTGTTTTCTAGGGCTTTGACAACATGATCATAGTACTCTTGATGCCCGAAGCCATAAACATTGGGCGGGTTTGTGGAGTATTCGGATAGAACTTGTTTGTCAGATTCTCTAACATCCGCAAAGTTCCAAGTTTTCATTTGATTAACAGCAAACCCACCAATCTCAACAGACCCTCTTTCTCCAATAATCGAAATAGATCCCTCTAGATCTTTAGGACGCGTAGCAGTAGTGGCTTCAATTACCCCTAAGGCTCCGTTTTTGAATTTCAACGTTACCACAGCAGTATCCTCTGCTTCGATATCTACAAGTCGCGTTGCGCTCATAGCAAACACTGAATCGACTTCGCCCATCATCCACTCTAACAAATCAATATGGTGACTAGCTTGATTAGTTAGTACTCCTCCATCCATGGACCAAGTGCCTCGCCAAGAATCTTGATCGTAGTATTCCTGAGGTCTACACCACCTTACACGCACAGTTCCTAACACAAGCTTACCAAACCGTCCTTCCTCGATTGCTTCCCTGAGCTTTAATACAGGTAAATTGAACCTATTTTGTTTCACCACAAACAGAGTTACATTATTCGTATCACACGCCGAAATCATTTTATCGGCAGTGCTTAGTTGCAGTGCCATAGGCTTCTCAACAACTATGTGCTTGCCGTACTCAGCCAGTGCAATGACATCATCAGAGTGATTGCCACTTTCTGTCAAAACCACCACTACATCGATATCTTCGCTCTTCATCATTATGTGCATATCAGTGTAATGAGGAATGTTAAACTTACTCCCTAATTCCAGCGATTTTGACGCTACGACATCACAAACAGCTACAAGTGTGGCATTATCAACACAGCCGTTAGCGAGTAGATCCGAATGTCTCTTTGAAATTCTCCCACACCCAACTAATGCAAACTTAAACATTTATAAATTCCTCGCAGCTATATATCTTTATTAATTAATTGTGATGATTTAACGAATTGATCCGACGTTACTTTTACTTTTGGCTCCAAAAAAACTCCTGTCCCAAATTTTACTAAATCTCCAACCTCAACTCCGCCAGACATAGTAACGTTTGGACCGAACGTATTATGCGACCCCACCAGACAATGGTGCTCTATGTTACAAAATGATGATATAAAATTGTTGTCCCCGAGGTGACAATTAATCCCCAGATGAACAAATGGCAGAACTACGTTCCCAGAACCTAAATGGATGTTTTTTGGCGTGGCAACAGTGCTGTGAATAAAGTTTGCAAATGGAATCTTATCTGAAAGGCTATCGAAGCACTGTTTACGAAAGCTATTACTAGTTGACACTGATACAACTAACCCGTCTATAAATTCGAAATCATAATCTTCAATAATACCGTCATAATCCACCTTCCCGACGACAGGAATTCCATATTTCTGTTTTAAATCACCAAATAATCCGTCATCATAAATGCACACAATTTCAAATTCTTCATCAAGACTTTGATTAATCTCAATTATCTGGGAGAGTCCTCTACCTCCGCCGATGACACCTATCCTTTTTACTGCCTGCTTTCTATCATATGCTTTTTTAGAGAAAGATAGAGCAACAGGTTCCAGTGCTTCAGAATTCACTAAAACTAAATTAGCGAATTTATCAGCGATCTCTGATTGTTCCATTTTACAATCTGATATCAATGCGACGACTTCGTCGACCTGACATTCTGAATCAACCTCTAAACCCTCTTTAAAATATATATAGCCTGCATTCGGTGCTATCAGCTCATATACGGTCTTTTGCCCTTCAACCTCGATAACTAAATCACCTTCAGCTACCCATGCGGCATCTTCAACCAATATTTCTCTGAGGAGAACTTCAGTATCATTTGCGCTTTCTTTTGAGACCTTTACATAATTAATAGTCATAGTTCATACCATTTTTGATACTTTTAAGTACTTTTTCCTTAGACGGGAGAATTCTTTTCTCGGCAATGAGACTTGCTGGAATCATGGTTTCGTTAGTAATATAATCTAGATAATTTACTTTTATTCCACGCCTAACTAATTCTATTACTAAAGTTGAACCGATGGATCCAACTATGCTCCCCTCTTCTACAAATATCACTCTTCCAGACTTAGACACACTTTTTAAAATAAGGTCAATATTTAAACTTGACAGGAGAGTTGGGCATATAATTTCGTAGCTAAGGTCATTTGTATACTTCAAAGCGTCCAATACAACGTCTAAATTTGCACCATGCGCAATAAATGTGATTTCAGGCCTTTTGTTATTGGAGATAACAAAGCTAGGATATAACTCGTTGGTTCGATAGATTTCAGAATTTTCCAACAAAGCTGGCTTACTATTGTAACCAGTTTTGTGTTCGAAAATTAAGCAAGGAGTTCCATCGTTAAAAACATTTTCGTAGAGATAGGTAGTATCGATAAAAGCATTCATAGATATCACTTTTAGTCCGTCAATACCCAGAAACAACCGTTCGAGAGACTGGGAGTGCGTTGGACCATAACCTCTGCCACCACCCATCGGCGTTCTAATGATTAGTGGCAGATAAACTTTGTCACCGTACATCTTCGTGAACTTGGCTGCATGCTGCAAAACCTGGTCAACAATTAAAGTCGAGAAATCCCCAAACATGATCTCACAAATAACTGGATTCCCACTCAATGCGAATCCAACGCTAAAGCCAACTATTGATTGCTCTGCAATTGGAAAATTAATCACCCTCTCATCAAAGTCATCCGAAATATTTCCTGTAACCTTAAATGCACCACCATAATCTTTACTTGCCCCTAAACTTTTATTTCGGATATCTTCGCCAATTATTATGGCTTTGGGATTAGATGTTAACGTGGTTCTAATCGCCTTATTAATTTTTCCTCTTACCGAGGTGCTCGCGTCTATGTCATATTTTGTTAATCCACTAAAACCACTAGAGAAATTCTCATTTACATCAATATCATCGAGAGCCTCATTCTTAGAAATCTGTTCGCATAACTCTGCTAACTCTTCCTTAATTTCAAGGTGATAATTTTTAAGATCGCTAGAACTTTGGAGTATTTTATTTAAAGGGTCGCTGTCAAAATTTAATTTTATTAGCTCATCATCCCTGTTGTCGTCGCCCTTTGAGTGAGACATTAGACGTCTGGATTTGACTCTGACAAATGAAGGGTTATTATCCCTAGAACCATCTACTGCGGAAGCCAACACGCGATCCAAATCATCCCAGTTATCTGAATCAACCTCAAAATATGTTAAGTTAAATCCTTCAATGCAACTTTCAAGGTTTGAATAATCAAAGGCTGAAGTCGACGTTGATTGGGCAATCCCGTTATCTTCCAGCACAAACAACACGGGCAATCTCATCCATCCAGCTATATTAAGCGCCTCATACAAAACCCCCTGTCCCAGCGTACCATCACCAATAAACACTACAGCGATGTGGTTGGTTTTATTGACTTTTTCACTGTACGCAGCACCACACGCAATAGGAGTCATACCCCCCTGAATACCATTTGAATAAAATTTATGATGATGAAGATGCTGACTACCTCCGTAACCACCACTCAGGCCTGTTTTTTTTCCCATTATCTCACCAAAAACCTCTGGAATAAGATCATGTTGGGCCAGAAAATGGGAATGTCCTCGATGGTTGGAAAACACCCAATCATCCTCTGAAATAAACCTATTTAAAATTATAGGCGTGATTTCTTGGCCAATTGACGTATGGACCGTACCGCCCACTCTACCAAGCTTAAATTGCTCCAATAGCGTTTCTTCAACACAGCGTAGACGAATAACTTTTTTTGCCAAATCAATATCATGCATTTCATTTTCCATTTCTTAATATGCAGTCTATATATTCCATTTGACTGCATAGTTTTTGGTTAATAGTAGCGTATTGGTTATTTGAAAGACCAAACGCATAATTAAACATCTGTACAAAATAATTACATAGCTCGTCGCTATCAACACTAACCTCATGCTGATTGAAATACCTTTTTCATAACCAAATTTTGCTCAAAAGCCTCAAGATTTGGAGATAAATCTTTATCCGCTATTTTCTTGAAAAAACTTTCAAACATATTTTCAAAGTGGTTTTCACCCTTGAACGTAAATGTTTCAGATACAATTCCATTTTTAGATATACTAGCAGAAGTCTCAAGATGAATAGGTTTTGAGAAGATCCTGTCGGTAACTAAAATTCCATCTTCAAATGTTATCTTAAGTCCGTTTTGATATGATCCGCCAATATACCAATAACAAAAGGCTGCCGATGTCTTCCCAGAAAAAGCGGCAAAACCTTTGATGTCTACTTCACATGAATTATTATAAAACAGCCTTGACGAACTCAGCTTTAAATCAGTAACTAAGCCTCGGACACAAGAGATAGAGTAAGCACCAGCGTCAAATAGTGACCCGCCATCTAAGCTTCTCTGGTACCTTATATCATTAACGTCAAGATCTGGAAAACCGAAAGCAACTTCCATAAAAAGAACATCACCATATCGTCTATTTTGAATCAACTCTTGTATAAATTTATATTGCTTATGGTATTTATACATAAATGCTTCAAAAACGATCAGCTCTTTAGACTGTGCTAAATCGAATAATTCTTCTGCTTCATTGAAATTTGTTATCGCCGTTTTCTCAACGATCACGTGCTTACCATGCATCAAGCACTTTCTAATTTGATCGCTGTGAAGGGCATTGGGGGAAGATATGTAGACCGCTTCAATACTTTTATCCAGGTAAATATCGTCTTCACTTCCAGCTAGCACCGCGGGAAATTCTTCTAAGCCGGAAAGATTCCTTGCATGTATTTTTACCAACTCAAAGTACGGCGAGGATATCAGGCTAGGAATAATATTTTTCCTAGCATGTTTACCGGCAGATAAACACGCTATATTCAGTTTTTTCATAGACTAGAGATAATTCCACGTATGTGGGGATTGACCCATGAGTTTAATTTTATGAGCGCTTTTAACTGGTATAAGCTAGCCCAATAAAAATTTTCAGGAGTAGTTAACTCATCCATCTCGCTGATTTCTACAAGCATTCCTTTGTTTCTTTTAAGATGAAGTCGACCTCCATCCTCAGACATCCATTGAGAGAATAGAGTTTTCCCACCCATTTTCTCAGGCGTCTCAAAATATTCAGAAAACCTTGGTTTATTCCCACCGTGTGCTTGCTTGAGATTGCTGAACGTCGCTTGAAGTGTAGGGCTTATTTGCACTTTATCCGGATTGCCTGGTTCGGCTTTCGCCTCAACAAGATAGTGTGGCACGCCGCTTATCCGTTTACGAAGTAGCCCTAGAAGCCCACCATCATATCCTACCTGGGTTACCATTGGCTGATCCCATCCACCAACGACCTCCCTATTTTTAGAAAACCCTACTCTTACGCCTTGAACGACAAAAAACTCGCCACTCTCATGAGTTATCCATCCATTATCATTATTAACCAACCAACCCCTGCAATCATTGACAGGGATGTCCTCAATTGTCATTTGACAGGATTTCTGTTGATCTAAAAACCACCGTTCAAACTGAGCTAAACTGCCAATCAAGGACCTATCTTCTAAAGCTTCAAATTGTGTCTCGATCCGCAACTCGTCTGTAATTAGACTTAGCTTTTCAACTTGAGATTTGTATGTTCTCAAATCATCGTGGTACTTAGTTTTAGTTAGCATTGAAATACTCAATTATTAGTGATGAAGTTGATCAGTACCATCTGAAACTTGTAGACCTTCAAACGACAAAAATGCCCATAGTATGACTGCTTTTTTTCTGATCTTGATCAAGCTTCCATTAGCGCATCTACGGTAGGCCAGGGTGAACATCTTTAACATCTATTTCCTCTCGTCGAACATTGATCCAGTGGAGAACATCGCCAAGTTCGATATGGCGCCCCTCAATGCAAGATAGACTTTTCAACCATTTAGCATTCGACATCAATCACTCCCTTAGAGCGCATTTCAGAAATCCACCTTTTTAGCTGCCCATTTGGTTGGATCATCTGTTTAACATCTAAGTTTTGGTATTCAAAAAAAGTACTACCTGTCTCGATTTTCAAGTGCATCTCGGGCCATTCTTGGAAAATTATTTGCTCGGGGGAGTTCGTTATCAACAATGCAAGCTCTGCAAGGGTGTACGTCTCGCCAGGTACGTTAAATATTGAATTCACCAAATGCGTGCTTTTTGCTAACCCATAGAATGCCTTACAGACATCATCGATATGAGACAGCGTACGCTTAGCAGAACCATCGCCAAAAAGTACGATCTTTTTATTGTTATTCCACTGTTCAAGAAAAAACTTCAGCGTTCCATATGAGTGTGCATTCCCAACGTTGTTGCCATAAGGGACACATATTCTTAATACCAAGAAAGGGACATCATAAGCAGAATGGTAGGCATATAGGATTTGTTCGCAGGCTATTTTATTGGCTGCATACAATGTTCTCGATTCTAATTTTGAACTTACTGTTAACGCCTGATCCTGCCCTTTGTAAACGGTTCGCGTCGACGGAAAAACTATTTTCGGCCTGTAAGAAGACTTTCGAATCGAGTCGAGGACATTTAAAAGAATCAGCTGATTATCCATCAAAAAATCTTGGTACCTGTCAAAGCTGTCTAAAGTACCTGTTCTCCCTGCCATAAAAAAAACACAATCTACATTCCAATCAATATCGGCAATAGAGCTTGGATCACGTAAATCTAATCGAGGATTAAATTGTAGCCCGTGATTTACTGTGTTTCCGTTTGCTTCAAGATACGCTGCGAGATTGCCACCCAAGTAACCAGAAGCGCCAAATACAATACATTTCATAAGCGGTTTATCATCTCTTGATAGCTAGAAATATTGATTTTCCCATTTGGCACTGACCATATTTCATTACAGTTTCTAAGAGTTTCAACCTGATGTGCAATCATAAAGCTTATACCGAAGTCAGCAACATTGTTAGATATTGGCCATATTTGGATTTTCCAAGCTTTTTAGCACAATTCAACAGAGATTCGTCACTCATCCATCCATTCCTCCAGGCAATTTCCTCTATACAGGCAACCTTATAGCCTTGACGCTTTTCAATAGTTTCAACAAAAACAGACGCTTCGTGGAGACTTTCATGTGTCCCCGTATCTAGCCAAGCAAAACCCCTTCCAAGCAGCTCAACATCAAGCTTTCCTAGTTTTAAGTACTCTTGGTTAACACTCGTTATTTCGAACTCACCACGATTTGATGGCCTAACACTTTTTGCTATCTCAATAACTGTATTGTCATAAATATATAGGCCAGTAACAGCAAAATTTGACTTTGGCACCGCTGGTTTTTCTTCAATTGATAAAACTTTTTTGTTATCGTCAAAGCTCACCACTCCAAACCGTTCCGGATCAATAACCTGATACCCGAAAATAGTTGCTCCGTTTACTGTCTTTACAGCTTGACTCAACAAAGGAGTAAACCCATGACCCCAGAAGATATTATCGCCCAAAATTAAAGTTACATTATCGTTTCCAATAAAAGTTTCTCCAATAATAAATGCTTGAGCTAATCCATCAGGACTTGATTGGACCGCAAAAGTTATCTCTATTCCAAATTGAGACCCATCTCCCAGAAGACGCACAAACGACTCTCTGTCCTGAGGCGTCGTAATTATCAGTACCTCTCTTATCCCTGCTAGCATCAAAACTGACAACGGATAATAAATCATAGGCTTATCATAAATAGGCAGCAGCTGTTTCGACACTGCCAATGTAATCGGATAAAGACGCGAGCCGGTTCCTCCAGCGAGTATAATTCCCTTCATCAGTAATTAACCCCCAATCTCTCCCTCATGTAACTACCATCTTGCACCCGGTTACACCAATCCAAATTTTCCAGATACCAATCGATAGTTTTCTTGATACCACTTTCAAAAGTTTCTTTAGGTTTCCAACCTAATTCATTTTGAATTTTAGTTGAGTTTATTGCGTATCTAGCATCATGCCCAGGACGATCATCTACAAACTGAATAAGTTCAGCATAGTTTTGAATATCTAGCCCACTGTCTGCAGCCGGTCTTAACTCATCAAGAATCTTGCAGATCGTCTCAACAACTTCAATATTTCTTTTTTCATTGTTTCCTCCAATATTAAAAGAGTCACCAGATTTAGATTTCGTCGCTACTAGCATTAAGGCCTCCGCATGGTCATCTACAAATAGCCAGTCTCTTATCTGCTGACCACTACCATATACGGGGATAGTTTTCCCCTCCAGAGCATTAAGAATAGTCAAAGGGATAAGTTTTTCAGGGAAATGAAAAGGCCCATAGTTATTAGAGCAATTTGTTATTACTGCCGGCAAGTTATATGTTCGCATCCATGCATTTACGAGGTGATCAGAGGCAGCCTTGGAGGCGCTATATGGCGAACTAGGGGCATAAGCAGTAGACTCGGTAAATAGATCAGTGGAATTGACAGCACCTACGTCATCAGGATGAGGGAGGTCACCGAACACTTCATCCGTCGAAATATGATGGAAAATAAATTTTTCTCTATCAAGAGAATCGAGTCCCGCCCAATATTTTCTTGTAGCCTCGAGCAGACTGAATGTACCTAAAATATTAGTTTGAATGAATTCGCTAGGGCCGTCAATTGATCTGTCAACATGAGACTCTGCCGCTAAGTGCATAATTATATTTGGCCGATACTGTTCAATAATAGAATACATTTTATGTTGGTCTGAAACATCTACACGCATAAAACTGTATCTTGGGTCATCCTCTATCGATTTTAACGAGTCCAGATTACCGGCATAAGTTAATTTATCCACATTAAGAACTTGGTGGCCTGTGTTTTTGATCACCTGACGAATTACAGCAGATCCTATAAACCCTGCACCACCAGTAACTAAAATTTTCATAGCCAATCCCTAAAAAGACAATCAAGTATCACTCTAATGCGGACTTCATTTTGCTTACGCAGTCGTAACTACGCTATTAGTAGCTTGAAATCATGTATACCATAATAACTCTTAGTCCATTCTCGTCTAAACAACTCATGATACTGGAAAAATCTACACAATTTAACGACAATTCTCGGGCTCGTTAAGCTATCCGAGCCGATTTGATAAGCTTGCTCACGACCTTCTCAGATAAGGACGGAGCAGAAGTCCACTTCCCGCCGTAAATAGATAAAACTTTTTTGTGTAATTCAATCTGACATTCTCGAGAAGCGGAACTAAAATGTGAGCTCTTACCATCCGATAAAGCCGACACAATTGGTCGTAACCCACTAAACTCCTCAGTAATATCGGATGCGGTTATGGGATCAACAAAGTTATCATTAAATATATCTATCAGGTAATTTCGCTCTGGAACTGAGCACTCTATCTTCTCATCAATCGATTGTGGTACTTCAGTTGTGCCCACCAATGTTTTACCAAGATACGGCAAGACAAAAACAACTCGATTACCACTAGGCTCTTGAAACAAAAACGGATGAGAGCATATCCGATCGATCGATATATGACTGCCTCTAATCAAGCGTAATATATGATTTGTCTCAATACCGTTTTCTTTATTTAACTTCGCGGCCCATGGTCCGCTAGCGTTAATAATTAAATCATACCGCTGGCAACCCAAACGGGCTGAGTAAATCTCACCACTATCAGTAAATTTTTCCACTTGAGTTTGCTCAAAGATAGCACAACCTGAATTCTCGGCCCCAGCAAGAACCCAAGCACCTAATCTATCCTCATTCATCTGAGCATCAAAGAAACTAACCGACCCAGAAAGCCCTACATGGTTAATATCAGGGCAAAGTTTCTTCGTTCTTTGCACTCCAAAAAAATCAGTGCGTCCCAGAGAGTATCTACCTGCAAGAAAGCGGTAGAACTGCGCCCCAGAAAATAGCTTGAAGACTCCGCGAGGACTCGTTTTATACACAGGCATTGTAATCCTTATGGGCCAACAAAATTCGGGGGCGTTAGTTAGCCACCATGCCCTATCTCTAAGCGACTCTCTAACAAGCTGGACATGTCCTTGTTCGAGGTACCTTATACCTCCATGTAAAAGTTTTGAAGACGCCGAACTAGTTTGCATGAGACACAGACCTTTCTCATAAACGTCAACCTGGCACCCTAAATCTTGGAGTCTTTTTGCAACAAATAAACCATTGATACCTCCACCAATGACACCAATCTTTTTCATATATCCTCGCAATAGACATCGCGAGTAAAGACCTTATGTTCAACATCTTGCAAAATATTTAGCATCCTATTAGTAACTATAATTTCAGACATACTTTTAAATCGCTCGATATCATTAACTACTTTAGAACCGTTGTACTCTTCCTCTTCGATCATGGGCTCATATATTAAAGTGGTGACTCCCTGTTTCTTAACTCTCTCGATAACATCAAGAATTGCTGAGGATCGCATATTGTCGCTACCCTGCTTCATTACCAATCGACAAAAGCCAACTACGGATGGCTTGCTCTTTAAAATCTGACTACAAATGAAGTCCTTGCGAAAAGAATTGGAGTCTACGACTGCCTTAATTAGTGCCTGAGGTACTCGATCGAATGTTGCCAACAACTGCTTAGTATCTTTTGGAAGGCAATATCCGCCATATCCAAATGATGGGTTGTTATAGCCCTGACCAATTCGATCATCTAAGCAAACTCCCTCAACAATGTTAGTTGTATCAAGACCATAACTCGCTGCATAGGAATCTAACTCATTAAAAAAGGCAACGCGCAGTGCCAAATAAGTATTTGCAAATAATTTAATACTCTCTGCCTCACTAGAGGTTACAAAAAGTGTCTTAACATCGTCCTTAAAAGCTGCATCCTTTAGTAATAAAGCTAATCGTTTACCAGAATCACACTTACTTCCAATAACAATCCTTGATGGGAATAAATTGTCATGAAGAGCGTTTCCCTCCCTCAAAAATTCCGGAGAGAACACAACTCGACTAGTCGAAAACTTTTCTTGCAAACTATTTGTATGGCCCACAGGAATCGTTGATTTAATAACTACTAAGGCAGCACTATTTAATTCAAGGGCATCTTTCACTACGCAATCGACTTGGCTAGTATCAAAACGATTAGACTCAGTATCATAATTAGTAGGCGTAGCTACAATTACATAACTCGCATCCAAATAAGCCGCACTTTTATCCAAAGTGGCTTTCAGATCTAAATCTTCTTGGGAGAGAAACCTCTCAATTTCAGAATCCGCAACTGTAGACAATTTATTATTAATCTTATCGACTCTGACTGGGTCAATATCGAGTACCGTAACCGCACTGTGTCTTGCTAACAGAACGGATAAAGACATACCAACATACCCTGAACCTACAACCGTAATTTTTAATTTGTTACTCAAAACTATTCCTTTTTAAATATAGCTATTAGATTAGTTTTCTAAAGCCTGCCGTACTTGTCTTCAAATCGCACAATATCATCCTCACCAAGATAATCACCCACCTGCACTTCGATTAACTCCAAAGGAACATCTCCTGGATTCTCAAGAGCATGAACAACCTCTTTACCATGATATGTCGACTCGTTCACCCCAATTTCAAACGATTCTTCTCCGTAATGGACTCTCGCTTGTCCCGCGACCACGACCCAATGCTCCGAACGATGATGATGCATTTGAACACTGAGCTTCGCACCCGGCTTTACGGTTAATTTTTTAACCTGATACCCACCATGTTTAACAATCGAATCATATTTACCCCAAGGCCTGTAAACTTCACGATTTAAGTCCCACTCGGTACGGTTTTTATCTCGCAACATTTGAGTAATAATTTTTGTATTTTGAGCGCTATTCTTATGCGCAACTAGAACGGCATCCTTTGTCGAAATAACTACCAAGTCGTCGACTCCAATAGTCGTAACCACTTTATCATCTGACTTGACAAAAGAGTTATTGGTCTCATGCATCAATACATCTCCATCACTGACATTGCCGTTATCATCCTTTTTACTTACCTCCCAGAGGGATGACCAAGAACCAATATCACTCCACCTAGCATCCATTGGCACCACAACAGCGTCCGCTGTCTTTTCCATAACCGCGTAGTCAATCGACTCACTGGGACATTCTGAAAATTTCTCTTTATGGATCCGCAGAAAATCTAAGTCAGACGCTAGACTCTCAACAGATGCTTTACATATGTCAAAGATATCCGGGCGAAATTTTTTTAATTCTGCAAGGTAACGACTTGCCTTGAATAGGAACATACCACTATTCCAGTAATACTCTCCTGAAGTTAGGTACTCTTTAGCTAAATCAAATGAGGGTTTTTCTACGAACTTGTCAACCACAAAACCGACACCTTTTTTCCTGCCTCTTTTGATATAACCATAACCTGTATGCGGCTCTTTGGGCACTACCCCAAAGGTAACAAGCTTTCCTGATTCAGCTAATGGAATAGCATCAGATACAGCTTTAGTAAACCCGGACTCATTTTGAATAACGTGGTCAGCAGCAAGCACCAACATCAGTGGATCATCGTGTAATGAAAGTGCAGCTAGAGCAATAGCAGGTGCTGTATTTTTACCTACGGGCTCCAAAATAATGGTACCCAATTTATTAATTTCACGAAGTTGCTCTGCAACGAAGAAACGGTGCTCTTCATTGCAGATAGTAACTGACGATTGAATATTGAGCCCATCAAGGCGCTTAACCGTCGCCTGAAGCATAGTATTATCACCAAGAAGTGATAAAAATTGCTTTGGATGGGAGGCTCGGGAAAGAGGCCACAAACGAGACCCGGTTCCGCCGGCCAAGATAACAGCGCATATATTCATATTATTGACTCTTTTTCTCAAAATAACCGCAAAGTAAGTAGCTGATTTTACGTAGTATAAATTTAGCTAACATCATAAAACCTAGGGCAAGTAGTTGTAACAGGCTTGTATTTTTGAAATTCAAACTCCTTTTAAAAAAACTTTGGCAGCATGTACATAAAAGTGTAATGCTTTAGCTCTAATATTTGATAATAGCCTTTATCACGCCTCAGACCCGGCGTCCTTTCCAACCACCTCGGCCTTCAATCGCTCGATCTCTTCTCGCAGCAAGCCATACTCGACCTGCTTGCGTGCTAGAAAACTCACCGTGATCTTGGCCTTCTCAGCAACACCCTTCGGGGTGAGTAAATAGGCGTAACCTAACTTATTGTCACTGCGACGAAAGTTATCCAACTTCACCCAACCCAGCCCGACTAACGCCTTCACTACGTAGTGGGTTTTACCCAAGCTAAAGCCCAGCTCGGCGGAGAGTTCACGCTGAGACATATGGGGATTTTTCTCGAGCAATTTTAGCGCTCTAAGTTGGATTTCCTGACTAAGCATAATTCCGCATTAATATTGGGGCAAATTATTACAGGTAGGCTACCGCAGGGTTTTACACAAAAACCCTAGGCGCATGAGATATGTAACATCACTGCGTTCAGCAAATGAACGCGCCGAAATGTTAACACAGGTACTTAATTAATGCGCCTCAATATAGCTCTCGTAAAGACCTTTTTGCGGAAAAGAAATCGCCCTACCCTACCCTGGATTGGCATATTGAGTTTTGGGCTGGATTGATGTGAGATAT
>Ga0307488_10001468_pt1 | contig 19640 bp, 9 predicted proteins | sample SB02metaG_FD_202248 | JGI IMG/M metagenome (GOLD analysis project Ga0307488, IMG submission 202248) | Sea-ice brine microbial communities from Beaufort Sea near Barrow, Alaska, United States - SB 0.2 | ecosystem: Environmental > Aquatic > Marine > Coastal | place: USA: Alaska | collected 2017-05-06 | reverse complement strand
CCCTATCAAGAAACTTTAATGAGAAGTTTCCTATCATCACTCTTGACTTGAACCATCTCGCAAGTAATCTTTTGCATGATGATCAAGATATGACGATCAATGATAATCTTGAACGCCAGATTCGAGAGTGTGGTGATAGACAGCAAAAGAGAACAAACGTTAAAGCATATATGACCGATTGGTATATGCAAGACAAGTCCACAGGGTTTAAATGGGTTTGTGATAGTGCAATTGAATTAGCAACAAAGAATAATCCTCATGAGGTGGATATGATTGCTTATGATTGTTGGGGAGCAATCTATCGTGAGGGCGATTATACTATTATGCACAATCATTGGCCTCAGCTTTGGAGTTTCGTTTACTATGTCAATTGTCCATCTGGGTCAGCACCACTAGTGTTTGATAAAGAAGTATCTAAGTATTCCGTAGAACCTAAGACGGGTCTTATGGTCATGTTTCCAGGCTGGGTTAACCATTCTGTTCCTAAACATGAAGGTAAAGAACGAATTATGGTTGCGGGAAACCTAGCATTTAATTCATCCAGAAAACGTTAAACCTATAAATATAACTCCCATGATAAAATATAGAGTTATACAAACTGACATAGGGTGCTTATGTAAGAATCTTTCTTATGATGAAGCCTTTGAAGTTTTGCAACAATTCATCGATTCGGGTAAAGAGAACTGCATCATAGAAGAATATGAGTGGATCGATCCTGAGCATTATCAACGACTTGGGCGTGATCCAGACCTACATTAGTCATTATAAATACTTTAACAGAGGAGTATAGAATGGCTGATATGAATTATATGGGACTAGACGGGTTTGTCTGGTTCATGGGTGTGGTTGAAGACAGGAACGATCCTGAGCAACTTGGTAGGGTTCGTGTTCGATGTCTTGGATTTAACTCGCCAAACCTTTCTTCAATACCAACATCTGACTTACCGTGGGCGCATGTTATGCATCCTACTACTGATCCTTCTATGCATGGTATGGGGAAAACTCCTTCATTCTTAGTGGAGGGTGGATGGGTTGTAGGATTCTTTCGTGATGTGGATAAGCAACAACCTGTTATTATTGGAACTCTACCTGGCGTGCCTGAAACTCAGGGTGGTATTGAATCAGCATACAATAGTGGATTCAATGATCCTAGACATAAAAATTCTAATCAAGTTAATTCTGTTGGTAAAAAACAATATGCAAAAGAAGATGATGATGGTGAGACTTGGAATGCTGGTGAAGCTTCTGGGCCAATTACCAAAGATGGTGTAAACTACGATCCAAAGTATGGTGATAAATCTTACGGACCATATCCATTGGGTGGATTTGTTAATGGTATTGATGATGAGGATGGGGTGTTTAGTAGAGCATCTGGTCATTCTTTTGGAGAGTCTGACACTAACCGACTTGCAAAAGGTAGTGGTCATGGAATGCTATCTGCTAAAGATAGTGCATATACTAAATGGGTTTTAATACCACATTCAGATCAAAAGTTAGATGAAGAAAATCCAATGCACAAAGGGTATGGTGTAGACCCTGCTGAAGATGAATATGTAAATGGTGGCATTGACATATACGGTAACAAAGAACTATTAGATGAAGCACCTCTTGATTCTGCGAGTAGTTATTCTACAATGGCAGGTAAATCTGATGGTCCTAATGTAGCCCCCAGACAAAGTAGTGCCCCTAATCCAATATTCATCTTAGAGAATAGTGATATAAATGATAGAGAATCTCATCCACACCCAGCTGCTGGTGCGCCACAAACAGTTGATGCAAGTCATACTGCTGATGCTATCAATCCTCTATACTATTCTGGTCAGGATGAATACACGGCAGAGAAGTGGAACGAACCAAGGACAACCGATAAGACTAAAGGTGGTACTACTCGATATGCTGCGAAGTATCCTTACAACCATGTCTTTGAATCAGAGAGTGGTCATATTAAAGAGTATGATGATACGCCTGGTTCTGAACGTATTCATGAATGGCATAGGACAGGCACATTCTATGAGATTGATGCTGATGGAACTAAGCACACAAGGGTAGTTGGTAACAACTATGAGGTTATTCATGGCACAGACTTTGTTAATATCAAAGGTGATGTAAATTTAACTATTGAGTCTAATTGTAAGACCTACATCAAGGGCGATTGGAACATACAGGTTGACGGTAATAAGTATGAGACAGTTAAAGGTAATGTTCATGAGACATACGGAACAACACTAGACAGCCATCATCATGTAACACTTGTTCATGGTGAACGAGAAGAAACAGTAACTAAGAATGTTATTCAGACATATGGTACAACCAGAGACAAACACTTTCATACAAGGCTTGTTACGGGTAGCACTAACGATACAGTATTGCGTAATGTGACAGAGACTTATGGAACACTTACATCTCACGGTAGAAGTACTACTATATCTGGAACAGATACTAAGTCTACAGGACTATCCACTAACCTAACAACTGGTACTTCTTATAATGTAACAACTGGTACTTCTTGGAACCTAACAACTGGTACTTCTTGGAATTATACGGTAGGAACTGCTTGGGATGGTACTACAGGAACAACATGGGATCATGAATCTACAGGTATTGTAACCATCGAAGGTGAGAAAATTGAGTTGAACCCATAGGAGTATAAACTATGCCAGGTATATGTAGAGATACAACCGATACCGCTGGAGCTGCATTGATCAAGACGCAGACTAAGGTATTTGCAAATGGAGATGAGGTTATTGTGCATGGTGACACTGTTACTGCTCACTTAGCAGGATTACATGCAGTTCCACCAACTATGATTGCTGGCTCCAAAAATGTTTTTATTGGTGGTATTGCAGTTTGTAATGCTGGTGATCTTGCAACTTGTGGCCATGCGGCAAGCGGTTCATCAAATGTTAATGTGGGTGATTAAATAATAACCCCACAGATTCGTTATAAATAATAAAAACTATTGGAGTAGTAATGGCAATCGTAGAAAAAACACAAAGCTTTAAAGATTTAACTGCTCTACGAGATTCAGAGAGAACAAATAGTTCCCCATTAAACTCCAGACAATATAGTGATTTAGATTTATTTTTTACAAGACGGTCTAGAGATAGTGATGTTAATGTTTTAACAAATGTTCAAGCAATAAAACGTTCTGTAAGAAATCTTGTTTTAACAAACTATTATGAGAAACCTTTTCATCCAGAAATAGGTTCTGGTGTAAGAGGTTTATTATTTGAATTAGCAACACCAATGACTGCTATAGCAATTTCACAATCTATACAAGATGTTATTGCAAACTATGAACCTAGAGCATCTATTAATTTTGTAACTGTAGATGAATCATTAGATGACAACTCATATGATGTAACTATAAACTTTACCGTTATTAATGGGCCACCAGAAACGGTTGACTTATCACTAACAATGGAGGTCTTACGATAATGGCTAATAATCAAAAACTTGAGATTACAGGATTTGACTTTGATACTATAAAAGATAATCTAAAAACTTTTATGAAGAATCAAGACCAGTTTCTTGATTATGATTTTGAAGGTTCTGGTATCAGTTCATTATTAGATGTGTTAGCATATAATACTCACTACCTTGGATTTCACGCAAATATGCTTGCTAATGAAATGTTCATTGATAGTGCATCTTTGCGGTCTAGTGTTGTTTCTCATGCAAAGACTTTAGGGTATGAGGTTAAATCAGCTAAAGCTCCACGAGCAGTTATAAATGTTACTTTGAATGATACAGCCTTATCTACAGCTACTATGAATACTGGTCATGCTTTTACCACTACAATAGATAATATCGAATATAAATTTGTAACTATTTCAGATTTTAGTGCAACTCAAACAGGTCAAGGAATTTTCTTTTTTGATGTTCCCATATATGAGGGAACTTTAGTATCAACAAGATATACAGTTGATAGTTCAGATGTTAATCAACGTTTCTTATTAACGGATAATAAGGCAGATACCACAACCTTAAATGTAAAGGTTCAAAATTCTTTGGCTGAAGAAATTATCGTAACTTATACTAAGGCTACTGATATTACTCAGTTAACTGGAAATAGTCCAGTGTATTTTTTACAGGAAGTTGAAGATGAATTATTTGAAGTGTATTTTGGAGATGGTGTTGTAAGTAAAGCTTTACTTGATGGTAATATTATTACACTATCTTATGTTGTTAGTAATATTACCGAAGCAAACGGTGCATTTTCGTTTACTAACACAACTGCAATCAATACAGTTGTAGATGTTACAACTTCTACTTCTAAAATAGCTACTGGTGGAACTGAGGCAGAAACAATTCAATCTATCAAGCTTTCAGCTCCGCTTAACTATTCAGCTCAAGGAAGATGTGTCACCGAAAATGATTATAAAGTTTTTGCTCAAAAATATTATCCACAAGCAAAATCAATACAAGTGTTTGGGGGAGAGAATGGTTCATTTGATCCTAGTCTTGGGGTAGTTGCAACAGCAGACTATGGAAGAGTTTTTATATCTATTACAAATAATAATGGAACAAATCTAACTACTTCTGAAAAATCAACTTTAGTTTCTGATCTTTCTCCATTTACAGTTGCTTCAGTAACTCCAATTATTGTTGATCCAGATTATCTCTATGTTATATTAACTGTAGATTTTAGATTCAATTCTTCTGCAACAACAAAAACAAAAGATACACTTATAGATCAAGTTCGTACTTCAATTACATCTTATAATAATACAGAATTAGTAAAGTTTAATGCTGTAATTCGACATTCTAAATTATTACAACAAATTGATAATACAGACGATTCAATTCTTAGTACTAACGCCGTACCAAGACTTCAAAAATATTTTACGCCAAAATTACGTGAAAGTTCATCATATAATCTATATTATAACAATTCACTTTATAATCCTCATAGTGGACATAATGCTATGCTAGGAGGAATTTTAAATTCTACCGGCTTTACGGTAAGTGGAATTACCAATGAGCAATTTATAGATGACGATGGACTTGGTAATCTTAGGATATATTATTTAACAGGAAACACTCGAAACTATACCAATGAAACTGCTGGAACAATTAATTATGATACTGGTGCAGTTTCATTAAAATCAATCAATTTTGTTACAATTTCAAATGTTGATGGTTTTGTATCTACTAGAATAAGAATTATTGTTGTTCCAAAATCTTATGATATTGTTGCAGTTAGAAATCAGATTATTGAAATTGATTTAGTAAATACAATTATTACAGGTTCCGTTGATAGTATTACATCAAGTGACTCAAGCGGTGCTATATCTTTTAATCCTACTGGCTCAAACGTAACATCATCAGGAACGAGTTATTAAAAATGGCACCATTTGATTCTGAATTAACTACAAAGATATCTCCTCTAATAGATGGACAAGTTCCTGATTTTATTCAGGCGGATCATCCTGTATTTGTTGAGTTTCTAAAAGCGTATTATCAATTTTTAGAATCTGCTGAGATGACTATAAGTGGTACAGTTGATCAGATTTTACTTGAAACTGTAAGTGCAAACTATCTAGTTTTAGACGGCACAAATTTATCAGGGTCTAATAATGAAGATAGGATTGTATTTGAGATAGGTAGTGGAGGAACTGGTAAGTTTGATCCTGGTGAAACTATAACAGGTAGTATTTCAAAAGCAACATCAATTATTTTAGTTGATGATGATGAAAGAATATTTATCAAATCAAATACACGATTTGTAGTTGGAGAAATTATAACAGGAAGTACTAGCGGTGCAGTCTCTACTATAATAAAATATAGAGCAAACCCTGTACAGACTATACAGCAGTTATTAGATTATGCTAATCCTGATAATACAGTAGATCATTTCTTTACTGCATTTAGAGATTCTTTTATGGAATCTATTCCCGAAAATCTCGCAGATGGAGTATCAAAACGTTTACTAATAAAACAAATAAGAGATTTATATTCTGCAAAAGGTACATCTGAAGGTCATAAATTATTCTTTAGAATGTTATTAGGACAAGAAGCAAATATAACCTATCCACAAAAATATATGATGAGATTAAGTGATAGCAAATGGAACTTACCTATTATTATTCGGTGTACAGCTGATACAGCTGGAACAAATTCTAATAATATTATTGGACAATCGATTACTGGTGCTTCATCTAAAACTATAGCTCAAATTATAAGTATTAATGCATTTAACCAAGGGACTGATTCTATTGTTGAATTTGGTTTAAGGGATGATTCTATAATTGGTGATGGATTTTCTGTTTCTGAAACATTTACAGGAATAGATACAGCTTTAGATGTTCAAATGCAGTTTACTATTCAGTCAATTATAATTAGTGCTACAGTAAATGATGCTGGACTTCTTAATAATGTTGGTGATTTAGTAAATCTTGATTCTAATTTTGGTAATGGTTTAGCTAACGCTTCTGTATCTACTATAACTACTGGTTCTGTTAGTGATATTTATATAGAAACTGCTGGATACGATTATGAGATTGGGGATGGAATTAAATTTATTCCTGATTTAACAGATTCACTTACATCTGTAGGTAAAGCATTTGTTTCTGTAACTGGTGGTAGACTTATTACAGAAGATTCAACTACATCTATACCAGAATTTATTATTAATGAAGAAGGAACTGTTACTCAATTTGTAGAAGATAAAATTATTCTTAATGGTACTGCTATTACTGATTCTTCAGCTGAGCCATTTCAAGTGTTTGGCACAGATAGAAGATTTAGTGATACTCAATCATATTATTATCCCCTCTATATAACAGAATCAAGAGCTAGTAATTCTAATATAGTTGATGGAGAAACGAAAGCGTTTATATTTGAAGAATTTCCTAGTTTAATTTTTTGGATGCCGACTAATAATCAAAATACTACAATATCTGAACTTAGTACTTCTTATGATCTATTTGTTTCTGTTGGTAAGGTAGAAGATGAGGGGTTTAGTTTAAGACAAGAGAATCAAACAACTGGAACTGGATTAGGAGATAACTTACTATCGGAAAGTGAAAGTTTGCAGCTTGATTCATATTCAACTGCATCTGATGGTGTTATAATTGAACCTGGAGTATTTACACCAAATGAAGCTTCTGAGATAAATAGAATTTTTATTGCTAACGGCGGAAACGGTTATTCTAAATTACCAAAACTTACAGTAACTAGTAGGAATGGTAATTTAGCAGAATTAATTTCTTTAACTAATGATATTGGTAAAATATTAGAAGTTGAGATAAAGGATAATGGTTTCAAATATAATAGTGTCCCTGTTGGATATTTTAATTCTAAGCTTATTCTAGGTGATGTTGTTGGATCATTTTCTAGCGGCACTGTGTTACAAAATCAAAGTGGTAATGTTGTTTCTTGGGAAGCAGATACAAGAGTATTAACCATAGATGGTGATCCAAGAGATAGAATTAATTTTGAACAAGATGAGATATATAATGAAAAGGTACGTTTAGAGAATTTTGATATTGTAGAACCTGGAAGGCCAGATCATGGACAAATTGGACAAATATATAATGTTCAAGAGGAAGTTGATTCTCATTTTCAATTAAACGCATACCAAGAAATAGAAAGTCCAATAAAATTAGAAGATGAAATTGGATTTTTAGATTCTAATGGATTTTCAATAAATATTGATCAGCTTTCTCTAGAGCGTGATCTTAATATTCCTATTGAGTTTGGTATAAGATTAGAATCTGGTTCTGTTATACCTTCTGATGAAGATGGAAAATTTTTATTAAATAATCATTTAACTCCCCTTGGAACCGGCATTAGGCGTGATGGGAGAACAGAGTTTCATTTTATTTTTGAAGATGATACAGTAGGTGTAGATACATTTGGTAATCAAATAATAAGTACTTTACTTTTTGATAATGTTGAACAGGATAGTGGAGATAATATTAGACTTGAAGAATTTAAATTCCGTTTGGAAGTTGAATATTCTGTTGCAGATTCAACTGATCCTCATGGAACCTTTATAGTATTTGAAGATAATGACCAAGTTGTTATGGAAGATGGAACAGAGCAAAGTGGTGGTGGTAGTGAAAATATAAGATTTAATACCTCTAGGACTATGTTAGAGGATGCCACAGAACTTACTGGAAATTTTTTACTTATCAATAGTACTGATATTATATCAGGGGATAAACTTCAATCAGAATTTGCAACTAATATACAAGCCGGTAATAATACTGATTCTATAATATTAGAAGATTCTATAATCTTTAATGGATCACCAAGTTATCTTGTAAATGAAGATTATGGCAATGCGTTAATTTATAATGATGATACAAGAATTTTATTTGAGATTGATGAAGCTCCAGTTGAGGATACTGTCAGTAGTTACGGTCAATCAATAAAACATTCTAATACAACAGACCCTCGGCTTATTGGTGAAGGGTTAGAAACTTTTATTACAGAAAACTCAGATAATGCTGATAGTGTACTCTATAAAGAAAATGGAAAATTAATTTATAATAATGTTACATTTGATTTTGATGACAGTAAAACCGATGGGGATGATCGCCCAGGACTTATAGTTACAGAAGATGGTGATACTTTACTAAATGAAATATCAGGTGATCATGGTGGTATTACTATGATTCTTGATGGTACAAATTTATTAGGTGAAGATGCAGGCGGCGCTATACTCCATGAGGATGAACAATTAAACGGTAGTCTTATTTTAAATGCTTCAGCTATTGATACAGATATTAGTGACTCTCTTATTCTTGAACAAAAATTTGCTTTACTAGGAGAAACAATTTCAGATGGTGTTAATTCTGGTCTTGTGCTAGCTGAAGGAATATCTAATATCATATTTAATATTGGAACTACGGCAACTAACTTAGGTAACTATATTAACACAGATAGTTTATTAGGCCCAAGTATTAATCGTATTCAAGATTCATACTTTTATCAACAATTTTCTTACGAAGTAAGTGTTGGTTCTGTTCTATCTGAATATATTAATGAATTAAAACGTGCAGTACATCCAGCTGGATTCATTCCTTTTGGTAAAGTTTCTCTTTCTTCATTAATAGGTGCTGCAGCTGGTGTTGCAGATGAAGATGCCGATGCGGCTATTAACTTAGGAGTTAATGCTGTATCTGCACTAAGTGCAGGGTTTGATGAAACACTAAGAATGAGTCATGAAGTTCGTAACAACGTTCTTGATACTACGGGGGGAAGTAGTTTATTTGATACAATAATTCTTGAGAATGGCGTAGCAATTGGTGATTTACTTCTTGAAGAAACTGACGGTGATAATCTACAATTTGAAGGTGGGTTAAATATTGCAGTTGAAAACTCACAAAGTTCTGGTGATGGTACTATTCTTTTAGATTTTGGTATTGGTGGTAGACTTTTAACTGAGGATGCTCTGGGTGAATCAACAAATAGAAATAGATCAATTACACATATCACAACTATAACTGTTACTCCAGATATTGTTATTCCAAGAACTACATATGGTGCCCCTCTTGCTTCTTTGCCGGGTTCTATTTTCTTTGATGGACCTAGTATTCAACTAGAAGATGGTATGAGAAATAAGCTTCCTGCCATCATGCAAGATAATCTTATTCTTGATGGAACAGATAGCGCATCTATTGATGCTGGTGATAAAATTTCTTATGAAATAGACCTTAACTTTAATAGTGGTATTCCACTTAGTGCGTTAGGTAGTTTGACATTTGGAGATTTAAATGAAATAGATACCGTAGGGTTCACTGAACCAGCTGGAACATTTAAAACAACTGAAGGTGCTATTGTATTTGAAGAGAGTTCTGCTTCTGATGATCTTGTATTAGAGGCATGGTTACAATTTATTACAGAGGATGGTGATTTTATTGAGTTGGAAACTGAAACAGATACAGGATATTTAATCGGTCCAAGCATTGGTTATGCAGCTCATAATATTAATATTGTATTAGATGGAACTAACGTTAATACGGGTAAGAAACTTGTTACCGAAGGAAGTATGATTGAGTTTGAGGATAATACTAACCAAGGAAGTATTCCAGAAGGAAACTTTGGTAATAGAAATATAGCACAGTTTACAAGAGCTGCTAAAATTAATTCTAAATCTGCAACAGATAAATTATCTTTACAAGATGATTATACACTTGGATTAAACTTTGCATTAGAAGACGATAGCGGAATTCTACTGATTAATGGTACATCAGCAATTCTTGATATTGGAGGAAACATTATTCTTGAAGGAACAGACTCAGGAAAAACTGATGAGGGTGATTTCCTAATAATGGATAGGTCAGCTGCTAGTACAGATGTTGGTGATAATATAATATTAGACAGTACTGGCGCCCGTGATGATAATGATAAGTTTATATTTCAAGATACTATTTATTTAAATGTAGTAGGTGCTGAGGGTGGTTCATTCTTATTAGATGGTACTGATAATTCTGGTACAAATGCTGGAGATGACTTATTAGTAGAGGATGGATTATTTAATTTCTTACAACAAAACTCTATTAATCTTTCAGAAGGTATTTCTGGTGAGTCTGGTGGATTACAGTTACCAATATCAGAGATATCTTCTGGTGAGGACGGCGCTGCTGATATATCTACATTCGATAGTATTAGTGGAACCCTTGATTCTACTACAATAACTTTTGATGCTGTATAAATCGTTATAAATAACAATAAGAATAGGAAAAGATAAATGGCATATCAAGGACTAGGAATTGGAACTAACGCTAATGACGGCAGTGGTGACACTTTAAGAGCAGCTGGTGCAATAATTAATGCTAACTTTGGCGAGATTTATAATAAATTTGGTGATGGTTCTGGTTTATGTTCTGGGGTTAGTTCTACTGCATCTGTAATTTCTTTGACTGCTCCTAATATTAGTGGTGTGGTTGCAGGGACTCAAACTTCTGCTACTATCACAACTCTTGCGACAACTACGGTAAATGGTACAACAGGAAATTTTGGTACTGCAATATTGGCCGCTGGGTCACTTACGGACAGTTCTGGAGCAATTTCATTTGGTAACGAAAACCTTACAACTACAGGAACATTTACATCTGGTAATATATCGGTTGGAAATATAGTATCATCAGGAGCATCTATTGTATTTGAGGGTGCAACAACTAATACAAACGAAACAACCCTAACAGTTACAGACCCAACATCAGATAGAACAATTACATTTGGGGATGAGACAGGAACAGTTCTAACTACTGGTGCTACAAATATTGTATCAGGTGCCATGATGAAAACTTCATCAACACTTTTAATTGTAAATTCGGGTGGTACAACATTAAAAACAATTATCGGTTCAGGCGTTGCGTCATAAATAGATAAAATAGGAAAAACAAATGCCAGCTATTATTACAGAAAAGTTTAGATTACATAATGCCGCTCAGTTTGAGGAATCATTCACTGAGTCTGCTAACAACGTGTATTATCTATTTATTGGTAAGAGTACACCTTTTACTTCTGGAACAACTGGAGGGTCGGACTCTTCTCCACCAACCCCTCTTGATAGTCCTATTAGTGAATATTATACATGGGATGATATGCTTGCTGCTAAAAATATTGGTTCTTCTAATATTCAAAGAGTTATCCCTAGAAGAAATTGGGCTAACGGCACGATATATGATATGTATAAACCTACATATAATTCAACTAATTCAGCAACCTCTGGGGCAACAAATTTATACGATTCAAGTTTTTATTTTATGACATCTGATTTTCGTGTATACAAAGTTCTTGATAATAATGGTGGGGTTGCATATTCTGGATCAGAACCAACAAGTACAACAACTTCACCTGTCAGTGGTGGTGGTTATGTTATTCAGTATATGTATACTCTTACATCAAGTCAAATTAATAGTTTTGTAACTGCTGACTTTATACCTGTTACAACAAATTCTACAATTAGTGCTGCAGCAGTAGATGGTTCAATTGATTCATTATCAATTACTTCTGGTTCTGGATATACTGATGGAACTTATTATGCTGCAGTATATGGAGATGGAACTTCTCAAGGAACATCTTCTGGTGCTATTGTAAGAATTACAGTTACAAGTGGAGCGATTAAAGCTTTTGGTTTATCAGCAGGAACAGATACAACAATTTCAAGCCCTGGTGCGGGATACACATATGGTACAGTTAATCTTGCAAGTGGTTATACATTCTCAGACGCAGCTCTAACTAGTGCTTCTGCAATTGGTGGTTCTGGTGGTTCTGTAGATGTTTTAATTGGACCAAAGGGTGGACATGGTTTTAATGCAGTAGAAGAGCTTGGTGGTCATTATGTAATGGCTGGTATAACATTAACTTCCTCCGAAGGGGATGATGTTACCACAGAGAATGACTTTCGTAAGTTAGGAATTGTAAAAGACCCATATGTATTTGGAACAACTTCAGTTTCAACTGTATCTACTGCAAGACAAACATATGCAATAAAAGTAGCATCTGTATCTGGTACTTTTGATGGAGATGAGAAAATAAGTCAAGCTACTACAGGTGCAATTGGTAAAGTTATTGAATATGATAGCACAAATTCAATTATTTATTATGTTCAAGAAAGATTTGGAGATTATGGAACAAATGGTACTACAGGTGCAAACGTTGCATTTAGTGGTGCAAATATTATTACAGGCGCAACTTCTAGTGCAACTGGAACCCCAGACGCAAGTGCAGACACAGCTGTATCTCTTGCGGGTGGTAATACAATCACTTTTTCAGATGGTTATGCAAACCCAGAACTTGCTTTTGATAGTGGTGATATGATTTACTTAGAAAATAGAAAACCAATAAGTAGGTCTTCAGATCAAATTGAAGACATTAAAATTATTGTGGAGTTTTAATAGATGCCTCAACTTACCGACTTAAATGTAGCACCATATTTTGATGATTTTGAATCATCTGATAATTTCGTTAGAACTTTATTTCGCCCTGGATATGCAATACAAGCTAGAGAGATAACTCAACTTCAGTCTGCTCTTCAGAATCAAATTGAAAGAGGTTTTAGTCATGTTTTCAAAGATGGAACAATGGTTATTCCTGGTAATTTAGCTATGCAAACCAGCGCCCGTTATGTAAAACTTGAGAATTCCTTTGGTGGTGAGACTATTGATGTTTCACAATATGTTAATTCTGACATTCCTGTAATATTAACTGGTGCTACATCTGGTGTACAATTTGCTGTATCATTCGCAACTCCTTCAACAACAACAGACCCAGCAACTCTTTTTGGTACATATACTTCATCAAATCTATCAGGAGCAAAAGTAACCACACTAACATCAACTGAACAAGATGCTGATGGATATAGTACATTTATTCCTAATGAAAATATTTCTGCTAATGTTTCTGTACAACATGGAAATACAGTATTTACTTCTGGACAAGTTTCTATTAAAACACAATTAACAGAAACAGTTCTTAGTATAGGAGAAGTAGCTACTGGAACAACTGGGCCCATAACAGATCAATGTATTATGGCTATAATATCTAATGGTATATATTATACTAGAGGAAGTTTTGTTGAAGTTTTAGATCAAACTATAGTTGTAAGTAAATATTCTAATACTGGAAGTCATAAAGTTGGATTAACAATTACTGAAGATGTTATTACTCCCGAAATAGAAACTAAACTTCTAGATAATGCACAAGGATCGCCTAATTTTGCTGCAAAAGGTGCTCATAGATTAAAGATTACACTTACCCTTTCAACCATTGATATAGATTCAACAGATGATAGCGCATTTATTGAAGTTGTAAGAATTAGGAGAGGCGTTATAGAAAAATATGCAAGAGCTACAGAATATTCTGTTTTAGAAGAAACTCTTGCAAGAAGAACATTTGATGAATCTGGTAATTATACAACAAAACCATTTACTTTTGAAATTAAAGAAACTATTGACAGTAGTGTTAAGGGAGAAATTTTTAAAGGTATATATCAGCCAGGACAGATAACTGATACTGGTAATATAGCATCAGAGGAGTTTCTTACTTGTCAAGTTTCTACAGGTAAAGCTTATATTAAAGGTAAGGAAGTTGAGAAAATTGCTCCTACTTATATTGATATTCCTAAGTCAAGAGATTTTGAAACAGTAAATGCAAGTGTTTCTTCTTTTGATGTTGGTAATTTTACTAATATCAAAAATTTATATGGAACTCCTGATGTATCATTTATAAGTGGTGAATCAAGTGCATTTAAAGAGATTGGTTTTTTTGATAAAGAAATTCAAACTCCAGGCACGGCTTCTGGAACTAAGATTGGTATTTGTAGAGCAAGAACATATCAACATGTTTCTGGTGTAATAGGAACTGCTGATGCAGTATATAGATTATACTTATTTGATATTAGGCCATTTACTGTTATTGAATTATCAGGAACACCAAGTCCAACAGTATTATCTGCTGCATCAGATGGTGGTCAACTTGTTACAGGAAGTACTACTCAAACAACTGGCTTTTTGTATGGTGGAGAATCATCTGGAGTTAATATTTTTCTAACAACGGTATTAGGAAATTTTCAAGTAGGAGAAACTTTAATATTATCAAATTCAGCTGAAACAGGTGGTATTATAGAAGATGCTGCAAATGTTGATTTAACTGTTGTTAGTTCTACTACTTATAATTTTAATGACCTTCGCTCTTTCCATATGGAAGATGCTGATAATGGTCAAGACTTCACTGCTGATGCCGAGTTAAGAAATGTAAGTACTTCCGATGTTTCTCAGATTATTTTTAATGCAACAGATGCAAACCTATCAGATGTAAATGATAATATTGTTCTTGAAGAAGATAATTCAACAACTATTGCTTTAGAAAGAAGGAAGGTTGCTCAATTAATTAGTCCCGAAAAAAATCTGTCTATATTCAGACTTGCGAAACGTCCAGTAAAGACTTTATTAACTGCAACAAATGCTGGAGAGAGTGATACACAATTTACAATTCGCAAACAATTTATTGCAACTTCAAGTTCTGCTGGTTCAGTTCAAATTTCTGGTGGAACAAATGAATCATTTTTAGCTTATACCGATGCTGATTATACTATTTCAATTTTATCAGCTGGGGATGGAACGGGTGTTCAAGGACAAATTGTTACTGCGGCCACTGGTTTTGCTGGGGCAGGTACTTCTTTAGTTACTATAACAAATGATGCGGTTTTTGGTGCTGGGGCAAAAGTAAAGATAATGGCAACATTACTTAAAACTTCTGCGATTCAAAAATCTAAGTCAACTAAATTGATGAAACAAGTAAAAGTTGTTGCTGGAACTACAGATGCATATGGAACTAGACCTACTGATAAAGAAATTTCTCTGGGTAGAGCTGATGTGTTTAGGTTGATGGCTGTTTATGAATCTGCTAGTTCAAGTACTGATGCTGTATCTCCTTCTATTTCTATTACTGGAGTAAATGGAACTTTTATTAGAGGAGAAAGAATTACTGGATCAATTTCGGGTGCAACTGCAAGAGTTACCACAACAAGTAGTCCCTTACAAATTGTTTATACAACAGGAAATAGAACATTTAATGTTGGTGAAGAAATTCTTGGAGAATCTTCTGGCGCAACTGCATCAATATCAGTATCAACAGACGGTAGTTCATTAATCACAAGTAATTATCTTCTTGATACTGGTCAACGAGATAACTATTATGATATTGCTAGAATTGTTAGAAAGGCCGGGCGCCCTGCTCCAACGGGAAGACTTCTTATTATTCATGATTATTTAGAACATGGTGCAGGGGATTTACTAACCGTTGATTCATATATTGATGTTGCAAATCAAATGGATTATGTTGATATTCCTGACTATGTAGCGAATAAAGTTGATCCTGATGCTCCTGCTCCAAGTGGAGCATTTCAATTATATAATGTTTTTGATTTTAGACCCTGCTGTGAAGATATAACTGGAGCTAGTTCAGATGAAACTAGTGTAGATGAAATAACTGGATATTCTTTTGATTTCTTTCATAGACAGTTTGATGGTGTAGGTGCATCACCAAGTAATTTTCTTAAACCTCAGTCTTTAATACAAGCAGATTATGAGTTTTATTTGGGTAGAAAAGTTACTATTAGTATAACTCAATCTGGTCAGTTTGATGTTATACGATCAATATCAGGTGAACAAACACAGGCGATAACTAACGAAACAGATAGAATGATGGTTGCTCAAATTGATATCCCTGCTTTCACATTTTCTCCAAAAGATTGTGTGATACAAAGAACAAAGAACCAACGTTTCACTATGTCAGACATTGGTAAACTCCAAGATCGTATTAAAAATATAGAATACTATACACAATTATCTTTATTGGAACGTGATGCATCTAGTTTTGAAATTACTGATGCTAATGGATTAAATAGATTTAAATCTGGGTTTGTGGTTGACTCTTTCGGAGGTCATAGACTTGGAGATGTTAAAAATATTGATTATTCTTGTGCAATGGACTTTGAAGTAAAAGAATTAAGGCCTAAAACAAAAATTAAAAATATTGATCTGGTTGAAGAAGCACTTACTGATAGTGCTCGTACAGCTCAAGGATATCAAAGAACTGGTCCGCTTATTACTTTACCATATACAGAACTTACAAAAATGGAACAACCATACGCAACTAGACTTGAAAGAGTTTGTCCCGTTCTTTTATCTAACTGGACAGGAGAAATTGAACTTGATCCTGCCAGTGACAATTGGTTTGAAACTGAGATTGCTCCTGATTTAATTATAAATGTAGACGGAAATTTTGATACACTTTTAGCTGAAGCTGGAGGCGCTGAAAATCTTGGTACTATTTGGAATGCTTGGACACTAAATGGCGCAGCAACAGGGGGAACCGTATTATCTACGGAATTCTTTGGTGAATTTGGAAATGGGATGAATAGAGTATTCTCATCCACCAGTAGTCAGGGGCAGCGCCGTACTGGACTTCAAACTAATTTAATTGAACAAATTGATCTTGAATCACAGGGAACTAAAGTTATTGCAAGGGCATTTCTGCCATTCATAAGACATAAAAATATTAATTTTACAGGTACATCCTTTTTACCAAATACACAACTATATCCTTTCTTTGATAAGTTAGATATATCACAATATACATTACCATCTGTTGGATTTTCAAGCAGTGACGAAAGTTTAGTTAGTGGTGATGCTTTAATAACCAATGCAGCTGGTAGGATTTCTGGAACTTTCGTTATGCCAGACCCAAAGGTTGAAGGTAATCCACAATTTAGAACTGGAGAACTTAGCTTTAGATTAACATCAAGTCCAACTAATATTACATCAACTGATCCTGTTACGGCTGGTGAAAAAATATATTCTGCTATAGGTGTTTTAGAAACATCACAAGAGACAATTATCGCAACACGAAATGCTACACTAGACCAGAGGATTATTTCTGAGACAAGAACTATCGATAGTAGTAGTGTCAGGAGGGAACAGTTACGGGCAGATTTTGAACGGCAAGACGATCCGTTAGCACAAACATTTTTAGTTTCTGAAGAAGGTGGTATGTTTATAACAAGTGTTGATTTATTCTTTGGTGCAAAAGATGAAACTTCTCCTGTTAGTGTAGAAATTAGAAATGTTCTTAACGGTTATCCTGGTCCAAAGATATTACCATTTGGTAGGGTTACAAAAGACCCAGCAGATGTTACTATTGATGAAACTGGTCAAACTGCTACTAATTTTAAATTTACTGCTCCTGTATACGTCCAAAACAATTCTGAATATTGTTTTGTTGTTTTGGCAACAGTTCCAACACATAAAATTTGGATTTCTCGAATGGGAGAAAGTAAGATTCAATCTACTCTTACTGAATCTGGTGTTGGGGGAACTACTACGGCAGACTTGAATGTATTATTTGGTGAAAGAACTGTTTCAAAACAACCAGATATTGGTGTTATGTTTAAAGGACATAATAATAGAACTTGGGAGCCATCTCTTACAGAAGATATAAAATTTAAAATTAATATAGCAAATTTTACTGCTAGTGTAGGACAATGTAGGTTACAGAATAAATCTGCTGAATTTGATCAAACTGCATTATTAGGTAGTGCATTAGGTGGTGATTATTTTGCACCAAATAGACTACTAAAACCTAATTCATTAATTATGTTAGATGGTAGTAAAGTAATTCAAGTAAAACATCCAGATCATCAAATGCATACTACAACAAATAATGTTACAATTTCTGGTGTTAAATCTGGTGCATTTTCAACATTATCTAATTCATTAACTGTATCTGATACTACTATAACATTAGCAGATGGCACAAACTTTAATAATACTAGTGGAGTATATTCATATGATTCAACAAATAAATGGATTATAAAAATTAATAATGAAATTATAACATATACATCTATTTCTGGTAATGTAATATCGGGCGCAAATAGAGGTGTTGGTTCTGGAGATGAAGGAACTGGTGATACTCATGCAGCAAATGATGTAGTTGAGTTTTATATGATACATAAAGTTCCTATTAGTGAGATACATGGATTTGATAATCTATCTACATTAGATGCTAGAGATGGTGCTGCAAGTCATACTGCTATTGGTAATATTGGTATTGATGATTATACAATTACAGTGGAAACAGAAGCCGTCATCGATGGTACTGGAACAACAAGAGCTCAAATTGGTGGTAGTGATATTCGTGCCTCAGAAAATATATTATTTGATTTGGGTTATTATGATGTGCAAAATATGGTTTTACCAAACACTGCCCTAGATTTGACTGTTCAACCAACAACTGCAACAAGTCCATCTGGTACTCAAGTACCATTTATAAAATCTGTGGCGGCGTCTGCATTTCCTACAATTTTGAATCAAAATATTTATTATGATGCACCCCAGATGGTAGCTTCTAAGATAAATGAAAATAATGAGATGGGTGGTAATAAATCATTAACTCTTAATTTTGAATTATCAACAGGTTTACCTAACGTTTCTCCTGTTATTGATACGGATAGAATGACTGTATTTGCAGTTGCAAACAGAATTAATAATATTGATAGTTCTGCTGATGTATATCCAACATCTGATTTTCTTCCTTCAACAGCATCATCAGGAGATAATAACGCTGCACAATATTTAACTAAAAAGGTTGTACTAGAAAATCCTGCTACAGCACTTAAAGTATTATTTTCTGCAAACAGAGATTCTCAATCTGAAATTAAAGTTTTATTTAAAATATTGAGGACAGATGATGCTAATGACTTTGATAGTTTACCGTATGAATTTTTCAATGAAACTGGAGTAGATGATCTTGGATCAACGCCATCACTTGGTAGAGATGATTTCCAAGATTATCAGTATACTGCTGGTGTTACTGATGATGGACTTGGAGCTCCTCTAGACCCATTTATTTCTTTCTCAATTAAGATCGTGATGCAGGGGACTAACTCTGCTGAACCTCCAAGAATTAGAGAATTTAGAGCTATGGCATTGGCAACATAATATGGGAGAACAACTTAAAGTAGAGGGACATACAGACCTTGTAAGAGATATAAATTCACAAGCAATTATTAATACAAATAATGTTGCTTATAATGCCGCAGTTTCCCGTTCTAATTTAGCACAAAAACAAAGAGATGAACTAAGGGATGCTACAAGGGAGATAAATAACATTAAGTG
>Ga0307488_10001467_pt1 | contig 19647 bp, 24 predicted proteins | sample SB02metaG_FD_202248 | JGI IMG/M metagenome (GOLD analysis project Ga0307488, IMG submission 202248) | Sea-ice brine microbial communities from Beaufort Sea near Barrow, Alaska, United States - SB 0.2 | ecosystem: Environmental > Aquatic > Marine > Coastal | place: USA: Alaska | collected... | reverse complement strand
CTTGAGCCATTTTGCTTGTCTCCAGTCTCGCAGTTTAAAAAAACAACCGAGACGAGCGAGAAGTCGCCCCGGCTAAGTTATCACCCAATAATTAGAGCCATCAGAAAAAACCGGAAGCGTCGCGAAGCTATTGCCAATCGACACCGAGCCGAACCCGTCGATTTTTCCACTCGAAGCTGACACCGTGACCGCGTTACTCGACGCGCTTCCTTTGTCCTTAATTATAAACCGCCGATTGGCTGTCGTCACTGCCGAAGGTAAAGAAATGTCAACCGCCCCGCCTGCCGAATCCACAAGCACAATATAATCGGACGCTTGCACCGTAAACGGCGAGTCTGCGGAATCAATAGCCACGAAAGGCACCCGCATAACCACGCCGTTATTCGTGGCGGTTAGCTGCGTCGCTCCGTCTGTCCTTAAGCCTGTTTGACCGTCCGCAACTGTTAAACCGGTGTCGCCGCTCGGGTCGCTACCCTGCACGCCTCCCGATGTAACTTGCGCCGGTGGCTGATAAAAGCCCCGAACCATTTTGCTGTCCCTCCGTTGTTAGTTATCCCAAGGCGCTTGGTCTGCTGTCCTGTAGCTCCTTAGAATCACTTTTACTGTACCTGAGCCGGTCGCGCCTCTGAAACTTACATACCGTAAGTTTTTGACCGTGCCCTCTTGCAAGACACCGCCCGCGCCAATCTCGAAGCCGTGAGAATACGAAACATCCACGCCGGGGTCGTCCTTAAAAACAAAATGCACCGGCGACGCGCTCGTTGACTTGTTTTCGATTAAGATTGACCCGACGTCTTCGCCTGGCTGCTTAACTGTCAAGTTAGGACCAACGCTGCCAAGGTATAAAGTCGTCCAACCACTCACGCCGAAACTGACCGACGCGTGCGCCATCGCCACGATTTGAATGTCTCGAATGATGTTCATGTGAGCCCCTAGCGGTCGTCTGAGTCGTCAAGCCGTGGCCTGTATCTACGCCCGTTTGTGTAATCATCGGCGGTGTCAGTATTGCTCGATCTTGTAATAGAAACAAGGCTTTCGGGGTTTGTCCCTGTTTCGTCTGAATCGATCAATCCATCATCATCCGAGTCGATCCAGTGCAGACGTTGTATCTGTCGCGATAGCTCGGCGTCTGCTGCTGCCCTCATGCGCTCCGGGTCCACGTTGGGGGCGTAGCCTATCTCGGCAAGCGAAGCCGCCACAAGCAGAGCGTGTGCCCGCCTAAACTGCTCGCCAAGCGTCTGGTCTGCGTAGCGGTTCGCCGGTAATTTTGCTTCAACGTCGCCGATGATGTCGTAATCGTTTATGTATGGCTGCCAACCTTCGCGGCTAGCCGGTCGCGTTGCTTCCAACTGTGGAACCAAGGTCGTGAGGTCCGAAGCGGTTAACCCGGTTAAGAAAGCCGCTCGAACCACACGAAGGCGACCACGCTCCGACATCAATCGAACTTTGACATTCGTCGCGCCTGGGTCGTCGTCCACTTGGTAATTGATTTGATAATAGCCGGCACGGTCAACGGCTGCGGTTAACTCATCAGCCGACAGTGTACACCTCCACTTATTGTGATAGATGGTGCCGGCAGCATCCGAAGGCACGCCAACCGGCAAAGCCTCCGCGAGAACAAGCTCGTTTTGAGTGTCGTCGAAATGGCTGACATTTACGGCAAACTGCCCGAAGCCCGCAAGATGTAGATACCACCCACCCGCGCCAGTGCTGCCAACCAAGCCGGCAAACGCCGCCGAGCCTAAAGCGCCAAGGCTCAACCGATACGCATCCGGCACGCCGGTAATAGACTGTGACGCCGACGCTTCGAGTGTCTTTGTTGCGCTTGTGCCGTTTGCGTAAAACGTGACCGAGGGTGCGCCGGTCGGGTCTGGCAAGTAAGCCGGGCACCACTCGAAAGTTTTCGCCTGCCCTATTTGAACCTGGAAAATCATCGTCTCCGCCTCCTCTTTTTCTTGCGCTTGCCTTTTGCCGCTTGTTCGTTTGCTTGGTTGATGTCGGATAGTGTACCACGCTGTAATCCAAGGTCGGACAAAATTTCATTGTCGTCGATTACTGCGCGCACGTCGTGCCGGCAATTGTAACCGCCACCCGAGATTCGCGGGTGTGTAGCAGTTTGCCCATTCCGCAGCTTATTAAAGTCGGTGAGCTTGAAAGCCTTGTTAACGAGTGCGTCACAAAACGGGCGTGTGATGCGGTCATCCGGACCGATGTAAGCCATCAAAAACTGCTCACCCTCTGGGTCAATGCTGCGCCGTGTGGTCTCATTCACAAACCTGTCCGCCTCGGCTAGCTGTGTGCGTGCTTCGGTTGTAGCTCGCCCGATGCTCTGCTCTTGCTCGTCTGCTATGCGCTGCGCGACTTCTGCCGTAGGTATCTCGCCCAAGTTGGTTAAGATGCCTTGACGAATACGCACCGCCGCCGCTCTGTCGATTGTAGTACGAAGCGACTCGTCAAGCGTGTTGGTGATGTAGCTACCTATAAGCGCCTCTGCGCCTACCGTGTCGAGTGCGCCCTGTGCAGCTATTCCTTGCGATACGAGCGACTGCTCCGCCATACCTGCCAATCTGGTCACGGCTTCGGATATCTTCTCCCTGGCGGCTAAACTGCCACTCTGAGCGATAAAGTCTTCGATGTCTTCGAGGTCGGCAGCGGATACGACCGCCTTTACTGCGTCCGCGTCTGTAACTGACTGGATAAGCCGCTCGAAGTTAGTGCGACCAACTAGGCGACCGTCTGAGCCGTCTGGCGGGTAAATTAAATCGGGGTCAACGCCTAAAGATGCCGCAAGCCTGCGCCCTACATTCTCGGCAAGTGCGAAGGATAGGTCTTCAAAGTCTGCGACCGTTCTGTCTTGTAGTTTGTGACTGGCGTTAAGCAATCGCCGAAGGTCTGGCGATGCCATGATTACGCCTCTTTGATTTCTTCGATAAGTGCGGCGAGCCGCTCCTCGTCCGCATCTTTGATGATTTCGTCGGCTTCCGGTGTGCTCTCGACATCTTCGCCGGCAATCATGGAAGCCAGCAGTTTTCGATCTGTAAAATGAAGCGCGAGCGCCACCCCGTGGACATCAACGGAGAGTAAAACATCCGCGGGGCTTTGCTCACTTTGTTCGGCTTCAATAGGCGCGGGCAGCTCTGCTTTTGGCTTTGCCGCCTTTGCCTGTTCTTCTAAGACCAGGATGCCTTCTCTACCCTGCCTTTTTAGGCTGTTGAGAATCTTCCTGGCGCTCTCATCGGATAACCAAGCCAGACCGCCATCGGTGATATACTTCGCCCGGCTGTCGTGAACAAACGGCAAGCCGCTCAGACGGTATGGTTTCAGGTTATCCGACATTCTGCGCTCCTAGGTTACCCCATGTTGTAGACGATAGTACCTTTATCGGTATCCAGTGCAACACTTTCGCAGAAATACTCGGCGATAGCCTCAAAGTTTTGAGGCATAACACCGGGCTCTGGACCCATCTGAACGTCCATCTTTCCGATGAGCTTGGCGAAAGCGCCTGCGCCGTTCAGTACTCGTGGAGCCTGACCGCTGCGGATGCTTAACGACATCTCGCCCGCTGAACCAATCCACAATCGGTCAGTTGGGAATACGTATGACGCCGCGCTTACTTGCCCGTGGTTCGCTGTGTCTTGGATTGCGTCAGAGATTACCACCTCGTCCAGTTCAAGATATTCCTTCAGGACCGAGGTTACGTGGGAAATCGGAGCGGCAGACGCGCCGTTAACCATTGCGACACCCTTGGTCGCATCGCCTACGATAGAGCGACCGAGAATGCTTGCTTCACGTTGAAGGCGATTTGCAACGCCTCGGCCCATGTAAAGCGCGTTGATAGGTGCAGTTGAGCGAAGTCGAGCAGAGTCGATTACGCTGCTCATCACTTCCATAAAGTCTGAAGACGAGTCGAGGTCTGTACCACCGGCGGTAGCCCAATCCTGCTCGGTCCAACCGGCGGGTGCTCGGTCTGGGCTAGCATCGGCAGCGATAGCAGTGAAGAAAGCGGAGCAGTATCGCTCAAGCTTCATGTGTACTGACATCATTGCACGCTGCACGAGCATCATCTCTTCGTCTTCAGAAGAGAGAAAACCGTTCTCAAGGAACGGTAACGGAATCGAGGTCTTGCCGTCGAACTGCTTGAGGCTAAAGTCGATTTCGTTATAGGCGAAGTTCTCGACCATATCGCGTGGGCTGTTGATAGGCTTCGCGACGCTACCCTCGGCGGCTGCGCCCAAAAGGTCGCGCTTGTTTCTTACGAGCAATTTGCCGTGAAGAAAACCGGGGTTACCAGTTAAGTCAACGGTACGACCGCGAGCAATGCCACCCTCTGCGAGTCCGGGGATGCCGAAGATGCGAGGATAAGCGAGATTCATGCCCTTTAAATCGGGGCTAGGATCGATCAACGCATCGCGGAGAATCGATTTCGGGTTTAGGCTTTGGTAGTTAAGTGCCATTTTTTATAAATCCTTAATTCAAGTGTTTCGGTTATGCGTCAAGCAATCGCTCGGCCCATGATGCAACCTGCACGACAATGAAGTCGCCAGACGCTGGAGCGGCGTGACCAGGCTTAGGACACCAGATTGCGTGCACTGGGTTAGTCGCGCCAGCTTTCACAAACTTGCCGAGGCTGTTGACTGTAAGCTTTGTCTCTTCTTCGCCGTTGGCAATGTTGAGAGCTTCGCCACAGATAGCGCGGCAGTGCTCACCAGGACCGAAAAAACGGATTCCGTCACCGTCTGCGGCTGCGGCTTCTGCTGCGATTCCGTAGAATACATCAGCGCCTGAACTGTCGCACTGTGCGACCTTCTGCTTGTCATCACCTAAACGAACACCAAGACCAGCGCCGATAGCTTCCTCGGCTGTACCAGTGCACTTGGGGTCGTCAATCTTTACATGTAAAGACATCTCTATTTCTCCTTTGTTGCGTTCACCAAGTCGGGACGCTCAATTTTTGCCATCTTGTGACCCTCAAGCAGGCTCGATGCCTTGCCCTCGGTTACTAACTTGCGAGCGATGCGCGAAAGCTCAACGCCTGCCTCTTCTTTGTCAATTGTGCTCTCAGTCTCAACGCCTGCAACGTCAGACCCTACGGCGTTACCAACACGGACAACGTTCTCGCCTGGGATGGCGTTAATGATGCCAGCGGCAACGCCTGGGGCGGTTCGGCTAAGCTCTGCGAGTTCACCGTCAACGATGAAATCGGCGGGCACTGCGCCGCGCTTCTTTGCCTCTGTCAACGCCTCTTCAACTGGTGCCAGCTTGTCGGGTGCGCCTCGTGCGATGATTGTCTGTCGCGCAAGCTCTGCCGTCTTCTCGTTGTCGCTCAAAAGCGATAGACGAAAGAATTCTCGCTCCGTGTCCAGCACGTCGTGCCCCGTTAAAAATGCGTCAACCTCTGCCTCTTTCTCGGCAGTAAATCGCGCAAGCTCTTCGGATTGGTATTTCTTCAACTCTTCTGTGGTCCGGGAAAGTTCCGCGCTGACGGTCTCAAATCGGCGAGCCAGTTCTAAAACCGGCGCGCCTTCATCAAGTCCAGCCGCTTTATAAATGCTGCGGGCTTCCTCGGAGTCACGAGTTAACAAAACATCAACCGTTTTTTCGATTGTTTCTGTCATTTCTTTTGACTCCTCAATTATGACGGATTCGCCCGCCGTGGTTAAAACTTCTAGTGCTTCCATTTTAGTCTCTTCTCGCTCCGTTGTCACCGTGGCACGAGATAGCGCGACGGCTTCCATTGAGTCCTGTCGCGGCAGTGTGGTCAATGAGACTACATCCATGTAGGACTCGCCCAACCTTTCGCCGGTTGCCGGGTGGTATGCTGGTCGCATCTTTACTCGTGGTGAGATACGCATTGCGGTTTTTCCGTCCCCGGTCATAGCTGCAACGAGTAGCCCCATGCCGAGCTTGGTCCACGCCTTGCGAGCGTAAATGCCGCGGCGCTGCTCGTCGTAATACACGCCATCAATTTGCCCGTATGGTCGGCGGTCGCTTCCGTCCTGCCCGCGCTGCCCGCCCTCAATGCCGTGCTCGAAGCTAATCGGCACAAAATGCCCCGCCTCAATCATGCGCTGCGTAGTGCGTGAGATTTCGCGTGCACCCTCTTCGGTGAGGTTTAAAACCATCTCGCCGGTCTCCAAGTCGTACAACGGACCGAGCCGCATAACGTGCAAATCCTTCTCGCGCTCTGGGTCGATGTCGTCTTTGGTAATCATCGGGGTAAGGATGCCATTCGGGTCGCGATACTCTGCGAGCGGGTCGCCTGGTTTCGGCTCGAATGCCGTGTCTTTCTCGCCTTCGTTCCATCCAAGCTCGACGGCTTGCTCTTGCTCTGGCTGGCTCATTTGACCACCTTCTTTCAGTTCTTCTGATTTGTTGCGAAGCCATGCGCGTCCGCGGTCGTTGGCATCACTGCCCCAAAGTAACCAAGCGACAAAGCCGGGTGTCTCTGCGCCCTTGACATTCCAACGCCGTCCGCCTTTGAGCTTTCGGTCGCTCTCGTGACGCTCGAACCATGCCGCCGCCTTGATTATCTTCTCGTCGGACCATTCGCCAGACTGCGCGCCGATGGTCGCCATCCGTACCGTCACCTCGCGCAACCCTTGCCCGCTGCGCCCCGCCTCATGTAGCGTTAGCCCCTTGCGCAATGCGTCGCGCACGTACACGGGTAAACGCACCATACGCCCAAGCTCTCGGCTTGCCTCGTCATCTTTGCGGTTCGCTCGTGGATGTCCGGCGGGTAAAAGGTCGTTATCGGTTGTGTACTTTGGATTCTTTGGCTTGCCCTCTTTAAGTAGGTAAAGAAAGGCGTTTACGCGACCCATCGACCATTGTCCGCGCGTCATGCCTGGGCGATGGCCTGCACTGAATGCGCCAGCGCCTCGACGATAGACCGCTTTAAGTACGCCGATGTCAGTGCGTTTTGTTAGGTCGCCCTTAACGTCTTCGTTGTGTGCTTGAGCCTTGTTCATTAAACCGGTTTCGGTCGGCTCGTCTAGCTCGATTCCGCCGCGCTTGCCTGCTGCGCTCTTTGGCTCGTTTTTGTCGCTGCCCTTGATTTGCTCTTCAGGCTTTGCCGGTGTGCTTGCGTCACCCTTCGCCATCTCTTCGGGCTCGGCTTGCTGCTTGGCTGCTGGCTCGACGCTGTAGGCTGCGAGGTCGTGTTCTTCTAGCCATGAAACGAAGTCCTCGACTGACCACAAGGAGGCATCGGCGCGCACGCTCTGAATCTCGATCGTGTCGTCGCCCTTGATGCCGTAGATGAAGTCGATGCCATCGGGCGCAACTTCTTCGTGTACTCGTCGGAGGTCTTTAAACTGCTCGGGGTCGGTCTGCCGTGCCGTGTGCTCTGACTTGTAAGGCATCAGTCTTGCTCCTCCGCCTCTGGCTCTTGCTCCGGCTCTTGGTCGTCGTCTTCGTCAACTAGCCGCTTAACGAAAGGGTTCGCGGTTGCGGCGCTCTTGCCCGGTTGCGCTGCTTCTCGTTGCCCTTGCGCGGTCTTTAGTCGCCCGCCTGCCTGCACTGCGATTCTGTCGTCTTGTGTCGGCGTGTCTTCTGGTGGCTCCGGTAGGTCGGAAGCCGCACGGACTGCCCGCTCATCTTCAGGCGAAACGGTTACGATTCCCTGGCTCACAAACTGCGCGAAGGCTGCGGCGTTCGTCTGCCACCACGGAGTGACGACGGCACCACGCTCGAAGCTAACACGCGGCCATTCGCTGCGGTCTAGCTGTGAGAAATTCGCCTTCATAAAACGCGCCACGGTCTGACGGTTCACTGCGTTACAGATCCATTGTAATGAGTCTATGGTAGCGTCCTCAATTACTCGGCTTTGCACGTCTACCATTGAGCGGCTGCCCGATGTGCCCGACCGCCCTTGCGTAACCCATGCAATATATAGACGCTCCGCCATTGCTCGCTGGTGGTGGTCTGCTGACTCTAAAAGCGGCGCGGGGTTGTAGGTGTGCTGTGTGGCTCGTGGTGTAAACTCCCACCAATCCGGATGGAGCAGGTGTCCACTCTCTTCGCTGTGGAGATTGCTTAACTTGCTCGCCATGTCTCCGATTTCGTTTACGAAGTCGAGCCGGTTCGGTGGTGCGCCATCGGCACCGTTTGCGAACTGTGAAAATCTGTCGAGTAGTAGCTTGCCCTGTTGCGGTGGGTCTGCGTACTTGTTGGCGGCTAAGTCTTCGAGCCGGTAACGAAGCTCGGCGCTTCTCCAGTGCCCATAACAGGCACGAAAGACCGAGCGACCCGAGAACCAGCCAATGTCCGGGCGGTTTACGAGCCAAAGCGTTTCACGCATCGGCAGCACCCTCGACGCGACCTGCCCGGCGACGTATCCGTAACGCTGCACAATCCCGAGCAACTTCTCCGTGCTTTCTTCCGTTACGTAGGCATCGTAGGATTCTTGTCGGCGTCGATGTAGGCTAATGTAGTAGAGTCCGTCGTCTTCATCGTATTCGTAAGCCTCAGACATTGCGACGTGACCAAAGGTCCGAGCACTCATTAAGTGCCGAAGTAAATCGTCGGTCGTCATGTCGCCCATGCGCCCGCCAGCGTCTTCGTACTTACCGAGACCGAGCCATCGCTCCATTGCTTCGGCGGCTTCTGGGCTCGTGTTCTCGTTGCGCTTGACTGATAACTTACACTTAGTAACAAGCCCGCAAAGATACTCTTCGGCTAGGCTTAAAATCGCAGACGTGCGCAACATACGCCCAATCATCAAGGCTCGGCGTCGTGGTGCTCGAAACTCGATGTTGTGCTCATACTCGTGTCCGAGCTTGCCGCCTGTGATACGTGTGCCGCTGTAGCCTGCGGGCACGCTGGGCAATTCTTCGGGCAACTCCAAAAACTCGGCGGCTCGGTCTTTTGATATGGTGTAGAGTGTTGACATATTGCCCCTATTTTAGCCGGTTAGCAATTTGCGCACAATGTAAGAAAATCGCGCACGCCCGCGCCTATTGTACTACATGCCGAGATCTGTGTCGTCAATGGTGGTATAAAAACAAAACCCGCAAGCGGTTAAGCCTGCGGGTCTCGGACTCCAAATCTACCGAAAAGAATTTCCGGTCCAGGGATAATACTAGAATCCAAACTCGTTGACAATCGTCATCAGTGATTTGATTATCCTATTCCGAGACTCTGCGAGGTCTTTCGCCGTTGCGAGCTTGTCCTGTAACTCCTTGATAGCACCATCCGCCCCGCTTGACTTGGCTGTCAGTGTGTCGGCTTGCTCTGCTATCTCAACCATCCTATTCGTGGTCGATGCTAGCTGGATTTGTAGACGCTGCACTTCCCTCTTTGCGTCTTCGTCTGCACCCGCAAGCGAGAACAGTTGCTCGACCTTCGCCCCTCGCACGTCGGCAAGTTTGCCGGATGCGTTGGATTCGATTGCGTCAAGCTTCGCTAGTGTCGCCTGGCTCACTGTCACCATTACCATCTGCGTCGTTAGCTCCGCCCTCGTCGCGTACTTCTTCTTCTTTGAGTAGGTCGCCATATTCAACTCCGTTTTCCTTTAACCTGTTCTCGAACTCTTGTATTAGCTGCATCGCTTTCGCTAGTTGCTTTTCTCTCATCTGCATTTTTTGGGCTAGGCTCTCGGCTACCTCTAGGGCATACGCGAGCCGGTTCATAATAGCATTGCCACGCGCCACGGGTAGCGAATACGTATTGCCATCTTTGTCGCGTACCGCCGAAAGTCCCTTGATAAAATTCGCGGGCAATCTCAGTTTTACGTCGCGCCATGTGTCGATTGGCTTACTCTTTGGTGCTTTCTTTTTCACTGTCTGCCCTTTCTTCGGCTACCTGGGCAAACGTGCGCCCGTCTTCCTGTGTGGCATCTTTGCCCGTGTAATCTTGCCACCGTTTAATGATTACGTCTACCCATTGCGGCAGCAGTTCCATCGTAAAGCATCGCCGCCCCGCAGCCTCTGCACCTGCAAGTGTTGCGCCCGAACCGCCGAACGGCTCGACGACTAACCCGCCACTCTCGGCGCTCGATTTCATAACGCGGCGCATCATGTCAACGGGCTTTGGCGTTGCGTGTCCGTGTCGGTCTTCGCCCTGCACCCGTGGAAACTGCCAAACGTCGGTCATGTTGTCATGTGTGTTGTCGAAAAACGCGCGGGTCGCGTAAAAATCGCGCTTGAGTGCGTCATGTTCGCGCTTGAGTGCGTCATGTTCGCGCTTGAGTGCGTCATGTTCGCGCTTGAATGCGTCATGTTCGCGCTTGAATGCGTCACCATGTGCAGCATTCCGCAATGCGTCATAATGGTGCTTCGGTATAAAAGTCCACTGTGACTTTGTGAACCAGCGCCCGTACATTCCGACGCCAGTGATACGCTTAATGTCTGCCGAAGTCCAACCCATAACTCTAGCCGAGTCCTGAAGCTCCCGTAATAGAGGATCCCAGCCCTCCCAATAATTGTCGGTGTTATTGTTAAACCCTTGCTCGCCTAGCATGAAAAACAAGGCGCGCTCTGTCGTTACGTTGTAAGACCTGAGCGATTTAACGCCCTCAGTCATCGCGTGGAACTGCTGTGCAAAACCTTTAGACCACACGATTTCGTTTCTAAACGTCAACCGCTCCGAATCGCGCAAGCCGCCCGAATACCAAAGCCGCCATAAGTCCTCTGCATTGCCCCAAACATACGCGCTCGCGTTGTCTTCAAGATGCGGGCGAAGTGCCGCCCACCATTGCATCTGAAAGGCGTCAAGTTTCTCGCGGTACAGGCTATCGTTTGCAACGCCTTCACCCTCTTTGCCCATGCCATACGGTGGATCAGCGTGTAAAAGCTGCGCTCGCTCACCATTCATAAGCCGCGCCACGTCCTCCGCGCTGGTAGAGTCGCCGCACAATACCCGATGCTCGCCAAGTATCCATAAGTCGCCGCGCTTGCTTGTCGGTACGTCTTCGACCTCTGGCACCGCGTCTGCATCACCTGCGGGCCCGTCGTCTTCGTCGCCGTCAATGCTGCCGAAATCTATTTCGGGCAATTCGTCATCAAACCAAAATTCGCCAAGGTCTAACTCTTCGCCGATTTTCTCTAGTGCCTCCATATCCCATTCGAGCCCAACCTCGGCGACTCGATTGTCCGCAATCGCCAAGCCGCGCCCCTGCGGGCTGTCGAGGTCTAGGTCAGTACGCTTAACGATGACGACGGTTGATCCGTCAGTCTCAACCATAACCGCGTTCTCTAAGCCGATAGCGCCGGCGGCTTCGATTGTCTTGTTGCCTGCAATGATGCGCCCCGCCTTATCGACGAGCACCGAGCGCCCTGCGCCGTACTCTCGAAGCGACTTCTCAAGCATACCCGAGCCGCGCTGCGTACCCTTGTTTGCGTTGATATCGTCGGGCGTTAGTTCGGAAAGTTTGACCTTTTTCATGGTGTCCTTTCGTGACGGTTGCACGGTTGCGGCGATTATGAGCATAATGCAACCCCGATGCAACCCCTAAAAACAGAGGGCGAAACATGAAAACACGCAAACGGTCTGCAACCCCCGAAGAGAAAAAGCGAGCCTTCGAGCTATTGTCTGACGGCTGGAGCATTCCGCAACTAGAGAAAGAGCTCGGCATCAATCGCGGCACGCTTTCACGGTGGCGAAGAACGACCGAGTTTGCGTTGTTCCATGCGAACCGCACCACCGGCGCGGCTGCTAAACCTGTCGCGGTTGTCGAGTATCAAAAGCCGGTAGACGTGCAGCAAACGAAAGTTCTCGAATCCAAATCAAGCGGCGACCTAGACTCAACCGAAGCCCGCGGCAAGTTTCTTCAAGCTGTCGGCGTCGGTGGTCTCGCCTGGGCTCAAGACTATAGCGGAGCCAATGACGAGCAGGTCGCTCGGTTCATTCGTGACCTCGATATTCGCAAGGCACACGCCAAGCCGCGAATCATGGCATTGACTTCGATGCTCAAGATGGCGACGAGTGAAGATGTGCCGCACGCCGTGAGGGTCAAGGCTCTAACTGATTGGTGGCGTCTAGCTGATAATAATCTAAACGGCGGAACGCCTATGATTAACATCGACGCACGCAATACGACCGACGAAGCACCAAAGGTTGCGGAGTTCCTAGCCGATAAGATACGCGAAGAACTAGCCGGAGCCGTTAACGTCGATTTAATGGCATCAGTGCGGGAAGAAATCGAATAGATGGACATCTTATCGCAGTGGAACCCAAACGCGGCGCAAACGAAGTTTCTCGCGCTCTGGTGGTCTAAAAAATACCCCATCATCTCGATGGTCGGCGGCTGGGGTGTCGGCAAGACTCGACTCGTCGCTATGCTATGCCATGCAAGCCACCACGATGACCCCGGAATCAACGGTTGTTATGTTACCGACTCAATGGGTCGAGGCGCTCGAACTGTAGCGCGTGAACTTGCCGAGCTATTAGAGCCGCTCGGATGGCAATATCGGAACGCCTACAAGGGGCAGCCGTCGCCGCACTGGATAAGCCCGGAGCGACACGGAAAGCAAACTATCGTGTGGGCGCTATCGTGGAAGCGTCCCGCTGGTAAAGCGTTGGCAGCTAACTCGTTAGAGGGTCCAGACCTCGGCTTCGCCATTCTCGACGAGGCGCAACTCGTAAACAGTGAAGTCGGAACCGCGATGATTGGTCGCGTGCGCTCTGGCAACCCTGGCAGAATCGCTCTCCTCGGCAAGCCCACATACTCGCCATGGTGGACGAAGTTCGCCGAAGACCGTGGCGGACACGGCTTCTCATGCCCAAGCAAAGCCAACAAAAAGAACCTACCAAATTACGACGTCTGGGAAGCCACGCTCTCGCACCGCGAGGTGCTGGAGAACCTGTATTGTATCCCACAAGCGCCGGTTGGCGCGGTCTTCGATATGTGGAGCCCTGACCAATACCCGAAAGGCAATGTAACCCCGCCCGACTGGAAGCCCGAACCCTGGATGCGCACCATGGTCACGATGGACTTCGGCGTCCGCTCACCGTCTGCCCTCGTCATAAGCCACGACCCGCGCATCGGCGAAAATGGTGCCGACGTGATATGGAGCGAAGCCAACCCTGACCGCGCCAGTGTCTTCGATTTGTGCGCTCTACTGAGGAAAGGGTATCCGACCTTCAACATCCCCGGCATTCATCCAAGCTACCGCAAGCACGACCAGCCGCTCGGGACGATACCAGTGCAAGCCGCTTATGGCGACCGCGCCGGGCGTAATATGCGCGACGATCAAAACATGACTAGCGCAATGGGCGATGTGCTAACCGCGCCGGACGTCGGCGGGCTCGGGCTCAAAGTGAGATTCACCGACGAGCCTGGACGGGTAGACGTCAACGCCGGCGTGCGACTACTGTGGCGGCTAATACAAAACAACTCGGGCGAGCGTCGCCTCTTGTGCTCTCATGACCTCTGGAACTACGGCACTCAAGCCGGCGGACGTAGCTTTGCGAAGTCTATCACGGGTTACAGTTGGCAAGGCGGATCGAATGACGTGCCGAAGAAGGACGGGATTAACGACCACGCCTGCGACGCGCTGCGATACTGGGCAATCAATACTCGGTGGGAAGGCTCCGAAGTTGTGCGCACTGCACGCGGGGCGTTTAAACATACACTAGAAGCCGAGAACGCGCCGCGTGTGGCGTTTAATCCGGGCGACCTGCGTTAGGCTACTGGATTATGTGCTCGCGCCCTTAGTATGCCCTTATTCGCCTTCGAGAGTTTATCGTTTATAGCCTTCCCCTCGTACGCCTTAACGCTATAACTAACCGGCAAGCCCATCGGGCCCTTGATGGTTCCGGGTAGTACGTCGCCCCACTTGCGCGGGGTCGCCTTCGTTGGTCTGGTATTCATGAGCACCTCACCGCGCACAAGCCATCAAACCGCCACACTCGATTCCGGCACTTCGACACCGCGCCACCGTCCTCAATGGCGAAGTCCTGAACCTCGAACCATCGCCGGCGAAGCTCTGCGCTCGTAAACCTTACAAAGTTTAAACCTATCATACTGCCTCCATCCGCCGGAGCTAAGTGCCCCGACGTCCTCATTTTATCGAATCGACGCGATTAGTTCAAATTCACTAGACACGCCAGCAACTTGTCAAGCTGCGCGATGTCCAGCTTTTCGAGCCGCTCGTTTATCTGCTCTGTCAATCCCTCGTGCTCGGACTGGCAATCAGAGCACCCGCCCTCGTGGGCGTAATACTTCGTGCCGTGGTCTGGGCACTTAACCAAAGTGTGCCCCGTTACATGTTGGTCGTGGTTTGTCATCTTGCCTCTCCGTTGTTTGTTTGTTTCCCTTACCTGTTCTTAGTTATACATACTCTTTTCGTATTAATCAAGTGAAAGGTTAACTTTTTTTTAATGCCTGCTTTTTATGTGTGGTTAAGGCTCTCGGCTGGGGTCGAGAATATAGCGAATCCACGCGAAGGGCTTGCGGTCGTCGAGGTAGTGCGGGTCGATGTCGTTGTCGTACGCTTCTCGTTCAAACGCAATACAGCGATACGCCCTCGCCCCGTCGCCACAATAGTAGACAAAGAGCACGAGCCACGAAATCATGTAAAGTGCCCACATAGGGGCGAAGCCAAGTTCTCGCTGCTGTAGGTAGTGTATGCGCTCGTGAGTCTTGACTCTTGTGTTGACTGGTCCGCGGCACCAGACCCAAAGCCCGAAGCTGATTGCGTAGATTTCAATCGGCGCAACCTTTGACAGTATCACCGGCACCCGGCTATTTTCGTAGAATATCGGATACTTCATACATGCCCCCACGTTTGGCGACATTGTGTCAGAATGTGCGCTAGTTCGCGACCTCTTTAAATGTTAGCCGGTTGTTTCGAGATAGCGTGCACGAATAGCCGGAGCCTAACACCTTGCGCCGATGCGCCATCTTTGCGCGGATTTGATTCTCGATTGTGTCGCGCTGCTCTTTCTGCTTTGCCTCCGTGTCCTTTACCGCCTGCCGAAGCGTGAGCAATGCGTCGAGTTCTGGCTCTGCTTCGCTCTCTGCTGTCCGTTCTTCGTGTAAGCCAAACAATCCCACGCGGCAAGCCTTCGAGCCATCTACGTCCGGAGCCTCGCCGCCTACGATGTGACGCTGGAACCAGTCGCGGAGTTTTGGGATCGTGTGCTCACCGTAGCGCGGGTCGCGTTCTATCTCGTAGATGACTAGATTCGCCGCCTTGCGTGTTAGCGCGAAGTCTACATCATCCGCGGTGTCTAGCATCCTGAATACCTCGGGGAAAGCCTGAAGCGCCACAAGTACGCCGCGGTCGATATTAAACGCCCAAAGGTAGTGTTGTAGTTGTAGCCAATAATGGTTTGGCACCGGGTCAATCTTTGCGTAGCTGCTCGCCGTCTTGATTTCGATAATCGACCGGCGTTTGCCGTCTACGTACCCGAAGCGGTCCGCCGATGCACTAAACACACCGTCAATGATTGTGGTCGTCTCTGCTGGCTCCACGAGGTCTATGCCGAGCACGCCCTGTGCCACCTCTGCGATTGGACCTTCTAACCGTGTGCCACGCTCCATTGCCTCGTTTGGCTCGATGGTGGTGCCGTTGACGATGCGGTCCCAAGCGTCCCACGGTCCCGACCACGGGTTGAGCCCGAGAATAGATGACACCGCCGTCCCTCCGATGGTTTTGGTTTGTACGTACTTCATTGGTTCGCCCTTATTCCGTATTCCTTCGGCTCGGTTGTAATCATGCGCGGCCCCACCCATGTGGGCGCAACGAACTTCACGACCTTCCTTCTCTTCTCCTTGGGAATCCTGAGCCCGTCGGCATCGAGTCGAGCGCCGGTGTAGTACGTATGCAAGTGCCCGCGCCTAATGTGCCCGCTCGATAGCTTTGCACCTGTGATGCCTTGCTCTACTGCCTTGCGCTCTAACGTCGGCTCTATCCAGATTTTACGCTTGCCCACCATCTGATTAAGCGCTTTGCGAATCTTCGACTTTTTACCGCTATTGAGTGCCGCTCTTATCACTGGCGTAGGGTCTTCAACTTCTCGGTTGACAGAGTCAAGATAGCGCAAAAGCCCATCCAGCACCGTAAGCATCCATCCTGCCTTTGCTCGCCTGTTGCCATATGGCACAAGATTGGAAAGCTCGTTAAACGCGACGTTGTTATGTCCGACCATAAACGAATATCCGTCGTTGTTTGCTACGCAGTGCCACGGGTCAAGGGTGAATCCGTCGTCAATCAATACGCAAAGAGAATCCCTCCCGTTGTGCTTCGAATTGCATATGTACGCGCCCTCAATGTGATCACCAAGATGATCGCCAGTCTTCTCCATGTAACACTTTAGATAGAAAAACTTAAATGGCAGCTTTTCAATCAAGCTCGGAATGAAATCATCTCGATACTCATACGACTTGGCGAGCGCCCTTAGCTCCTCAGTCATCACCGGCCCAAGATTAACCAACGGTGCGCCCTGAGCCTGCCAACACCTAGTAACCGTCAAAAAATGAGCCGAGTACGCTTCTCGCTCGGCTCTCATTGGGCGATGCGCGGCATCTTTTTGACGAGCGACATCAAGCCGCAAAAAGTTTATCTCGTCGTTTACGACTTCGAGCATCCGCCAATCATCGTCAAGACTTATCTCCTCCGACATAACGTGATTCCGATAAGACCGGTCGAGCAGCGCAAGACCATTCGAAGATATTCTTTCGTAATGCGGCGCGACCGACCGCCATCCGCCGGCGCGGTCTCTGTCATACTCGCCCGTGCATCCATATAATTCGTAATCGCTCTCGATCTTTTCTTGTAGATTCATTCCTTAAACTCTCCGTTTAAATGCCCCGCCGAAGCGGTGCGAGTTGACTAACTAGAGCGCCGAAAGCTCCGTGCTTAACATTTCAATCGCTCGCACCTCTTGCGCGATTGCGTCCTCTAGCTTTTTGATTCTTTGCGCCCTCTCGACCGCAAGCTCTAGCGCCTCGCGCTTCTCTTCAAGCTGTGCAAGCTGCGCGGCTAGCTCTGCTTCGATATCGCTCTCAACCGATACGACTGCGCCGCCAAAGTTAACCGCGACGACGTTCTCGACCGGTGCGGGAGCTTCGACGGTCTCCTCGATTTCGCGGTCTGCGTCTCGCTCCGCTTTCGCGCTCCTCGTCAAGTCGCAATCGAACTTGATGAACTGGTAAAAATTACAGTGAAAATAGTCTGTCATCAGGTCACTTTCGTCCCAATTGTACTGCGACGCAATCGCCTCAAGCCCTGCCAATAACTCGTTAGCCCAATCCGTGTAACGTACAATCGCACGCTCTACGCCGGTCTCTAGCTGGTAGGATACCGCGCTACCCTCCGGGTTTGCAGCCTGCCACGCCCGAAAGTCTGGGCATATGTGGTTACGCTCTGAAGATACGACGCTCAACGTGATCGCCTTATAGTTCCGGCGAGTCACTGAAACGGTGCACCCAAAAGTTTTTGCGAGTGCTCGCGCCTGCTTGCGGATTGCCTTTGTAATGTCTTTGAGGTCACTTTTTGCGGTTACTGCGTCCATCTTGTCGCTCCGTTTGTTTGCGTTGTTCTCTCTACCTGTTCTTAGTTATATATACGTCTTACGTATTTTACAAGCATAAAAAAGCACACGGTGAAAAATAATCACTTTCGGATAAGAGTGTTATCTGAATTGTGCGCGCGAACGCCCACGGGTAAAGGCTAGCAGCCGTCCACATCTTCGCAGTTCTCGAACTTGATTGCTCGGTAGCTGCTGGCGAGCTTGAGTACTTTGTCGGCGTACCGTTGCGCCGTGCGCCCTGCTTGTTTGCATCGACGACCCGAGAAATACGAGCACAAGCCATCGCGAACCCCTCGCCGCTTCGTGTAGTGTCGAAGCGCACGGACACCCGCCTCGATGTGGTCGCATGGTTTAGACTTGCACCAGTACCGCGGCAACACTTGCATGACGCCCACCGCGCCGGCGCTGGATACTGCGGAGCGCCTAAACCGTGACTCGTGCCACGCCACCGACATCGCGAGCACTGGGTCGACGCCTTGCGCTTCTGCCTGCCACACCACTTCGAGGCAAGCGTCTTCGGTTTGGAACTCGCGCCCCGGTATACTTTGGGCGATATGCGTGCATAGCGAAACGGAGCACAGAAACAGAATCATTGGTCACCCCCCGAAATCAGAATCCAAACCCCCACAACCAAGACCCCCACAACCCCCAAAGCGAGCACCCCGGACTGAATTGTCACGGGGTCCGCCTGGCTTAAAAGGTACTCGGTTGAAATCCGCACTAAAGTAGCATTCCACGACTCACGGGTCCCGCGTTTAGCTTTGGCGCGCTCGGCTTCTTGTGTAGCTTTAGCCTCTGCCTTTCTGCCCGCTCGATGACTCGATTGGTTTTGCACATCGTCAAGAAAGAGTGGAAACCTCGATACCCTACCGTCTGGATAGTTATGCGAGACCCAAGGGTGTTCACGGTCCAAAGCCCGCCGAGCGTGTGATTTTTGACTCGCACGCTCCTTAGCCATCCCGACGTTAGGTTCTTCTCGATGTCGTCGCACGACATTGTTAGCCCGCACTGGGCCATCCTCTGCCTCATTTCCTCGTGACCGCCTGGAAAACAGACTTTCCCCTCTGCTCTGCCCTCAAAGCTGAATCCGTATATGAAATGCGCGAGCATCATCAGGTCGAACGTCGGCAGCACCTCGGAGTCGTCGAGCCTTGTATTGTTAGACGCCGCTCGCCTTCTTGCTGGCTTGCCGTCTTCTTGCCTTCTGGCATCTAGTGTCGAGAGAACCTTCTGCCGTACTGACTTAAATGAACGGCGCTTCTGCCAAGCTGCGAAATGGTCCTCCGTCAAGTCCTCCCAAAATGTCTGCCCTAGATACCCCGCCTTACTGCGCCGGGAGTCTGCGTGCTCTTCATAAAGCCCTACGATGTAATCGATTTCCTCGTCTGCCCACATCGTTTTTATTTTGCCCTGTAAACTCATCTTTTCTCCGTTTGTTTTTGGGCTACTTCCGAGCCCTGTATTCAATCCACGCGCAAGCACCAATGCTCAACGCGCACACAATAAACCAGAACCAAACCGGCAGCGTATTCCACTGCTGCGGATCTTCGTATATGTTCACCGCTCTCCTCGTTCCCACCACTCGCCAACAAAGTCGAGAAAGTCCGCGAGCCCTATGCACACGAACTCGTCATCTGGTGCGCCGTCGTCACGTATTACCGCGATTGGGATCTTGCCCTTGCACGTATCAGTGCGAGCCTGCACCATCGCCGCTCGTGGGTTTGGCTTCTTTCCGACCTTAGCCTCTACCCAAAACACCGGGCACTCAACGTCGGGTACCTTGTCGCGCCCAAACCGGTTTTGATACTGTAACCCGCGCCGCACGTCCTCGCCTGGCATAACCTCGGCAAACATCTTCGCGAGCCTGCGCTCGTTTTGTGCGCCCTTGCGTCTAGATCTCGCGCCGCTCATTTCAACACCTCGATCCAATGCGGTGAGCGCCTGTCGTCGATACTTAGGGCTCCGGCCTCGACGGCTTTAATCACATAGTATCGAGCGTGCGCTTTAGACCTTAGCCCGAAGAAGTCTCGTATCTCGTTGAATGTTGGCGGTCTTCTTAGCTGCCCCGTCAAACCCTTCACGGCTTGCTTTAGCTGCTGCGTCGTTATGCGTTCCACGTATATCGCTCCTCTGTGCCTGGTGTTGTTTCCATGAATTTCGAGAATCTACCCA
>Ga0307488_10001466_pt1 | contig 19649 bp, 16 predicted proteins | sample SB02metaG_FD_202248 | JGI IMG/M metagenome (GOLD analysis project Ga0307488, IMG submission 202248) | Sea-ice brine microbial communities from Beaufort Sea near Barrow, Alaska, United States - SB 0.2 | ecosystem: Environmental > Aquatic > Marine > Coastal | place: USA: Alaska | collected... | reverse complement strand
CAACCGAAAGCCCTTCTATTTCCAACTCCTCAAATATCTGAGAAAGTTCCGAGTTGTTGACAATGTCTCCTAAACGAAAAATATTATGTTCTTTGTAACTTTTTCCTGAATGTATAGTTACCCATTGCACCCAGGGCTCTAGAAGTTTATATTCATTCTCTGAAACTGTTTCTATTGGGGGTTGTATTTCAAATATTTTTTTAAAATTAGGTAAAAGACCCTGATCTATATAAAACTTTATGTAATCAAAGTTAAGCTCATTTAAACCCAATAAAATTGTTTTGTTTTTCATTATTATTTTTTTATTGTTAAATACCAATGAGCCATGTTCTGAATCCTATCTTTTACAGAGTATTTTTGAACATAACCAATTTTATCTAGTTTTTCTGACCTATAGTCTGTAGGCATTGTAAATTTATAAATTCTTTCTCTTGTAATTTCTAAATCTTTTCTAACTAAAAAAGAAAAAAACTCAAAGATAACACCAATAAAATATGCAAACCATTTAGGGATGACTATTTTAGGCTTGGAAAAATCTTTAATTTCACTAATATATTTAATAACTTCTTTTAGTTTTGGATAAGGTTTATCAGTACAATTATAAATTTGTATACTATCTAAATTTTTCATAGTAAATATTGTCATATCTACAATGTTTTCAACGGCAACCATAGATTTAATGTAATTACCATTACCAACAGTAATTGGAATTTTTTTATTCAATTGATTTAATAAATTATACATATTTGCAAAATTATTTTCACCATAAATAACTGAAGGTCTTAAAATGGTTAATTTATTTTTTACAGGATCTAAATTGTACCATTCAATAAATAAATTTTCAGATTCTAACTTTGTAGTTCCGTATTCATTATTTGGCACTAATTCTGCTTCTTCAGATTTTATTTTATTATCGTGGCCATAAACAGATACTGTACTATAGGCAATAACAGATTTAATGTTTAAGACTTTAATCAAAGTGATTAATTTTTTACTTGCAATTACATTATCTCTATAAAAATCATTATATTTTAAATTATAATCACCTTTTGCAGCTGCCAGATGTATAAGAAGATCAAAACTTTCATCTTTTAATAATTTTGCTATACTTGTTATTTCATTTGATAAATCAAAACAGAAATAATTAGTTCTTCTTGCTTTAACTCTATCGATACAATAGACAAGATGTCCAGTTTTTTCAAGTTCTTTTCTTAAATAGCCTCCCACGAAACCCTCTGAGCCAGTTAATAGTATTTTCATTTTCTAAGTATAAATTTGTAAAGTAATTTTGGAATAACTCTTACTAATAAATGTTTAATGTTAATGGGGTAGAAATTTATTAATTGATATTACAAGTGTTTTGAAAAAAAGTTCATTCTTAAAAAATTTAATTCCTTTTTCAAAAAAGAGTCAACAAATCCAGAACCACCGATAACGGTTATCATTTTATTTTTTTTTTTGAATTAGCCTTGATATTAATTCTTTCGTTTTATTTGTCATAATTTCATTCTTAAATTTAAGTTCATATAAAAACCTTGATTCTTCTCCCATGTTTTTTAAATTTATTGACTTATTTATAATAATGTCTTTAAGTACTTCAGCTAATTTTAATTCATCATTTTTAGGTACTAAAAAACCGTTAATTTGATCTTTTACTAATTCATTAACCCCTCCAACATCTGAAGCTATAATTGGAAGTCCAACAGAAAGAGCTTCGATAATAGATACTGGTAAGCCTTCATAATTTGAAATTAACATAAACAAGTCTGAGCTGTTAAGGTATTTACCAACATTTTCTGTTTCTCCTATAAAGGTTAATGAATTGTTAAAATTCATATTAGTACTTTTCTCAATATATTCGTCATATAAATCTCCATCACCAATTAATTTGATTGAAAGATTGTTTAATTGGTCTTGATTCAAAAGAGATAGAGCTTTAAAAAGAGTATCATGATCTTTTTGATAGGAAAAACGAGCAACAAAACTAATTATTATTTTTTCACTTTTTTCTCTAATTGATTTACCAATATTTAAATCTTGACTCCCATTATAGATTAGAGTACTATTATTTGTGGAAATAATTTTATTTTTAACACCTATTCTTTGATCATATTTAGATACTAAAATGTAGTGATCACTAAATATTCTCATAAATTTTTCTATTAACAAATAGAATGTAGAAGAAAGAGAAGATTTATCATTACTAAATGACCAACCATGAACAGTGAATGCGTTTTTAGTATTTGTTAGAAAGCATGCTAAACGTGCGATTACTCCTATTTTGGATGAATGGGAAACTACAAAGTCAACTTTTTCTTTTTTAATGACAACAATTATTTTATAAAGAACTATTATGTCAAGTAATGAAAAATCTCTTTTAAGATGTTTTAGTATTATAACTTTTACACCCTTCTTTCGTAAAATATTTACAAGAATGCCATCATTTCCTGTAATAACTATATTATTGAACGAGTTATTTAAAACATTCTCCTTAAGAACCATCTGAGCACCTCCTAAAGGAGATGAAGTTGTTATAATATTTAAGATATTAATCATTTATAAATATTTTTTTGTAAGCATGAGACCATGTATAACTATTTTTAAGTATTTTCTTAAGTTTTGATCCTTTAGGTAAGATTTTTTTATTATTTACAATATCATCAAATTCTTCAAACAAATTATTCTGATTTGAATAATCATAAAAAATAACTTCATCTCGAACTTCTTCAAGATTAAACACTCCATCAATTTTTGTGGCCAATATTGGTATTCCAAGAGACATATACTTAAAAAGTTTTAAAGGAGACCCTTTCACCTCATTGTTCATTCTTGGAATAATTGCAATGTGTGAGTTTTGTATAATCGAGTCTATTTTTGATTTATTATTAACCCATCCATGAAGTTTAATATTCAGAGATTTTCTTAACATAATATTCTCTATCTCTTTTAAATCTATCCCAGTGCCAATTATTTCTATTCGAATTAAATTTTTATTTGAATAATTATTCAATAAATTCAAAAATTCAATAACACCCTGCCATGGAGCTAATACACCAACAAAAACTATAACTAGGACTTCTCCTGATTTATATGTTTTGGCATTTTTAGTTGAAATTTCATCAACACAAATGCCATTGGGCACTATTGAGATTTTATTAGAATTAGCAAACTTACTTTGATAATCAGCAACTCCCTGTGATACACATATTAATTGATCCGATATTTTAGATGAAATAACATCAAAAAACTTAGATAGTTTAGAAAGGTAACTTTTGTCATTAGCAACTAATTCGTATTCAAGAATACCATTTATTTCCTTAATAACCTTATAACCAAATAGCTTGGCAAAAATTGGTTGAAGAAATGTTAATACACTTGGCCTGAAATAAAAATAATCAAAAGAATTCTTATGTTTAAAAAGTTTGTAAACCATGAAATAATCAAAGAAAAATAAATTTAAATAGTAATTGTTAAATAATTTTAAATTTACTAGTTGTGAACCTAGAGATTTATAATATTTATTAGGAGCTTTATTTTTCATCCCGACTCCGCAAAAAAGTAATCTGTCATTAAATTTAATCCCGGACTTCAATAGACCAATTATATGTTCGTTATAAGATCCATCTTTACAAATATTAACGGATGTTGAGTAAATTATTTTTTTCATAAAGAAAATAAAGTTGAAACAAATATTATGAAAATAAGGTATGGTAAATTACTTTTTCTTAGTAAACTCGGATAGTTATCCATGCTAGAAATTATCAAGAAAAAAAGCGGGATCAATATTGTAGCCTTTATTCTAAACTCAACTGAGCCACTGTATGCAAATGAATAAATTAATACTGGTGTAATGAATAATAAAAATAAATTAAAATTTTGAAAGAATTCTTTTAAAATTTTTTTTATTTGAATATTTGACAAAATAACATAATTAATAAGTAATCCTATTAATAAAAATAGACTTACTGTGCCCATACTATATTTAAAATATATCTCAGAAAATAATAACCTGGGTATTCCAGGTGAGACAAGTATCTTTAGAGGCCCCTTTAGCCTCTCAGAAAGACTTAAATTAAATTCACCTTCATTGATACCATCTTTTGTTGTTTCAAACCAAATAGAAACATAATCTAAATATGGGTTTATGTATGAACGTGAAAATAAAAAAACAGCAAACAATAAAAATATTATTATCGTTTTTTTTATAAATCCATGTTTTGTAATTAATAAATTGAATAAAAATAAAACGTAAGGAAAAACTATAGCCCAAGGTCTTACTTGTTTTAATATTAAAGAAAATATGAGACACAAGAAAAATTGAAAAATGTATTTTTTCTTAAGATTTTGAAAAACATACAAAAAAAAAGTAATTAGAAATAAGAAAAAACAGTCTTTCAAATTCCTCGATAATGAAATAATTAAAAAAGGATTACACATTATTAAAAATACTACTCTTTTTTTTAAAGTGTGGGATGTTTTTTCATAGTTGAATTGTATAATTTTCAATAAAGTAGTACATGAAATAAGAAATAACAGAAAATTAGTAATGTTTATTTCTACTGGATAATTAAAAAAATGAAGATAATTAATTAGCTTTAAAAACGATACATAGCTAAAAAAATTAAAATCATCTTGTAAACTTAAATCATAATAATATTGTGCATCCGAAAAATAAACTAGTCTATTAATATATAAAAGCTCTAAACGGTAAAATAAAATAATAATAAATCCAACAATTAATGGAAATATTAATAAACTAAAATCCTTCTTAAAAACTTTTTTAAACCAAAAAATACAAATAATGAATAATATAAAAATCATATTTCTAGAATGAATGAATATTTAAAATGGTATTAAGTTCATTTAAATTTAAATACCTTACACCAATATGATGAGAATTATAAAATTGCGGACCAATAACTGAACATCCATATTCTTTTGCAAGCCAGCAAAATCCTGTCTCCTTGGTCAATCCATATTCTTCAATATAATTGTCATCTGTCAAAATTTCTTTATTAAAATCTGAAATAATATAGTCAGTATTAGACATTACTGAATTAAATTCAGCATCGGTTAGTCTTTTATTGAATGTATAAATTATTAGGTTTTTATTTTTTATTTTTTCAACATCAGAAATTATTGATTTTCCGAAGTCATCTACTGGAATTCCTAATAAATATAATTCTGTTCTAACTTTAAAATTTGTATTTTTTATAAAATCTAAAATAAAATCATACTTTTTCTTAATTGATATTGTCCCAGGTATAGTATAAACAATATTATTCCTTGAATTTCTTTCCTTTTTTTTATCTGAAAAAGGTACATAAATAATTTTTTTATTTAGTTTGCTTTCTTTTAAATAATCTTTCAAAGACGGAGATACAACTATAATTTCATTAGTGTAATTCAGAATGATTTTTCTTAAAGTTGATTTAATATAATAGTAATAATTTTTCTTGCCCAAATATTTAATATTCAACCACTTATTACAGTTGTGGATTATTAAAGCATTTTTTTTAAGTAAAACTAAGATTAAAACAAATATTAAATCTTTTAATTTAAAAGGTTCGTCTATGTATAAGTAACAGTCCAGAAACAAAATATTTCTTATAAACTTTAAAGAATATTTTTTTTTTGAATTAAATTGTAAATTTTCATAGAGACTACTATGATTTAAAATTTCACCAACTAAAAATTTTTTCATAATTAAAACTTTGTTTTTATTATTTTAATTTTGAGTTAATCCACAAAAATCTATTACTATTTTATTTTCTGATATAATTAATTCTTTAAATTCTTTATGAGCAACTAAAAAAACAATAATATCGGCCTTTTCGATTGCATACTTATAGTCTGTTAGTTTATATACTGAATGTGCTTCTATATTTGGTTCAACAAAGAAATGTTCTTCATTGTTAGAGTTTTGCAAAACTTTTTGAGCTATATACTTAGCTGGCGACTCTCTTAAATCATCAATATTTGGTTTAAAAGCTAGTCCCAATAAAGCTGTTTTAGGTTTTCTCCCGTTTTTTAATTCAAATTGAAGTTTAGTATTTTGAATTTTTTCAGCACACCAAAAAGATTTATAGTTATTTACTTCTCTTGCCGTACCTATAATTTTTGATTCCATAGGGTAATCAGAAACAATAAAATATGGATCTACAGCAATACAATGACCTCCGACTCCACAACCTGGTTGTAGTATACTTACTCTAGGATGTTTGTTTGCAAGATTTATTAGTTCCCAGACATCAATATCTGCTTTATCGCATATTAAGGAGAGTTCGTTAGCAAATGCTATTTGAACATCGCGTGAGGAATTTTCTACTAATTTGCACATCTCAGCCGTACGAGCATTAGTACGATGTAACTCACCTTTTACATACTTTCTATAAAATGATATTGCTTTTTGAGTAGAAACTTCATCTACACCTCCAATAACACGATCATTTTCAACGAGTTCGTGCATCACATTTCCAGGGAGTACTCTTTCTGGGCAATAAGCAATATAAATATCCCCTTCTAGTTCAGATCTCGATTCAAGTATTAATTTTTGCATTTTCTCCGTAGTTCCTATTGGTGAAGTTGACTCAATAATAAATAAATCTCCTTTTTTTAACAAAGGAATAATTCCTTTTGTTGCAGACTCAACAAAAGAAATATCTGGCTTATGATTCCCTTTAAAGGGTGTAGGGACAACTACCAGGTATACATCTGCTGAAGTGGGCTTTGTTGATGCTTTAAAAAATCCATTTGATACTGCTTTTGAAACAATCACATCTAAGTCAGGCTCCACAATGTGAATCTTCCCTTGATTAATCGTGTCTACAACTTTTTGGTTAATATCAACACCTAGAACATTTGTTTCGTGAGATGCTATTAATGCTGAGGTTGGTAATCCAATATATCCTAAACCGATTGTAACTACTTCTACTTTACTCATTTCCTTTTAAATTTAAAATAAACTCTATTATTTTTTCACATGCTGTCCCATCACCATATGGGTTATTTAAAGAACTCATTATTTCATATTTACCTATATTATCCAATAATTCTTGTGTTTCTTTAATTATTCTACCTGTGTTTGTACCAACCAATATAACAGTACCTGCTTCAACTGCCTCTGGTCTCTCTGTATTATCTCTCATCACTAAAACTGGTTTACCTAAACTAGGTGCTTCTTCTTGTACACCACCACTATCAGTAATAATTATATAGGATTGATTCATTAACCAAACAAAAGAAGGATAAGCTAATGGCTTTATAAGGTGGACGTTTTTAATACCATTTAAAAGATTATTTACAGGTATTAAAACGTTTGGATTTAAATGAACAGGATAGACAATCTCTACATCGTCCGGGTTATTTAATGCTATTTCTTTTAAGGCAGCACATATATCGATAAACCCTTGCCCATGGTTTTCTCTTCTATGACCTGTAACTAATAAAATTTTCTTGTTATTATCTAATTTCTTTTTAAGCTCAATAATATCGTTATTCATTAAGTTTTCAACTCTATTAGAGCTTTCTAACAAAGCGTCAATAACTGTATTACCTGTAACTAAAATATTCTCTAACGAAACATTTTCACGTAAAAGGTTGTTTTTAGATTTAATAGTTGGGGCAAAGTGATACGTCGAAACTCTACTTACAAGCTGTCTATTCATTTCCTCGGGAAAAGGAGACATTATATTATTTGTTCTTAATCCTGCTTCTATGTGACATACTTTAGCTCCAGAATAAAATGCCGCTATACTAGCTGCCATAGTTGTGGTTGTATCACCGTGTACATATACAAAATCAGGTTTAAAGGACTCTAGTATTGGTTTTAAACCTGTAATTATTTCACTTGTCAAATTATATAAATTTTGATTAGGTTTCATTAAACTCAAATCAAAATCTGGGGTAATATCGAAAAAATTTAGAACTTGATCTAACATCTCTCTATGTTGACCAGTCACACAGACTTTAGTTATAAATCGTTTATCTTTCAAAAATTGATTAACCAATGGAGCCATTTTAATAGCCTCGGGTCTAGTTCCAAAAATTATTAAATTTTTTGTTTTCATATTATATGTATATTTAAATAAAGTTTTTCATACTGAGAGGCAATCACTTTAAGGTGAAATATTGATTGTATTTTATTTTTTGCATTTAAACTTAATTGAGAATTATCGCCATAAATATCCTTAATTTCATTAGATCTAAACAAACTATTTCCTTAAATTATTAAACTTTTATGTAAATGTTTTGAAATTGTTATAAAAAGGTAATTACAATATCTATCAATAAAATAGATACACCGGAACAAGTAAAAAAATCATTTGGATTATCTAATTACACTCACTCCATTTTTCTGTGCAACCATCTACAAACAAAAGAGATCTGAAATTACAACAAGCTTATAAGTTTATTAAAATATCTCTTTAGATTTTCTGAGCTATTGTAGTTTTTATATAAACATACTATAGTATTCATTTATTGCTCTCTTTATCATATACAAAAGCCCTCATTGGGATATATGGCTTGTCTTCTAATAATCTTCCAATCATAGCAAACACTCTATGTTTGCCACCTATTACTGCATTATTTTGAACTTCAATAGGTGTCTCAAATAAAAATGATTTTATTTCCTCATCATTCATCACCTCAAGTGATTCATAGTATTCTGATGTATAAACTGCAGGAGTTTTCTTTGCTTTTATATATTCATTGGCTTGTGCATATGGAATTACATTTTTTCTAAATTGGTATTTAACACAAAATATAAAATAATTATTCCCACTCCACCAGAATCGCATATCAAAATTTGAAGGTTCAAAAAAAGGTATTGAAGTGTCTGTTTCTTTAATATTTATGTTTTTTAAATTTGTATTATCAGACAAATACTTAACAATATCTTTGACTCTAATATTTTTCCCACCATCAGTTACAATATCAAGATGCCTAGCCCTCCATTTCCAATTGAATGAATTTTCAGGTTCAATTAAAATATTCAGGAATTCCTGCTTTGTAAGTTCTACTATTTTAATACCTACTACCTGTGAAAAAAAAATTACAAAACCTCTTAAATACACAGGAGTATTATCAAATATTATAGGTATTCGGTTTGTAATATATTGCGGAATTTTCTTGATTTTTCTTAAAATTTTTTTTAGGAAAAATTTATCAATTTTTTTCGAAAGACTTTTTAATTTTGATTTGGAATATAAATCTCGCAATAATGTTTCTGAGTTGTTTGGTATAAAAAACTCTTCTCCTTTCCAGACAATAGTATCTAGAATATCAAAATGACTACTGTTGCATTGCTTATGTGCATATCCAGATTTATTCGAAGATATTTGCTTAAAGAAGCAAATATCCACATACCTAAAGTTTTTTTCGAATGATATGATATCTTCAGTATCTCTAATTAATTTAAAACCCAAGCTCTCTAAGTCAGTCGTGATTATGTTCTTTACTATACTGCTTTCAGCAAATACCCCAAAGTCATCATCATGGTCATCAAGAAGATTATTTGTTTCAATCATCCCTTTTAGTGTTTGTCCAAACAAAAAAATTTTTATTTTATGTTTTTTAAAAACTAAATTAATATCCTTTAGATTATTTACTCTAATGTTATATGCTTTATCAAAACCTTCGTTTATCCAAAAATGTTTATTTATTAAAAAGTCATAGTTTTCCCACTTTTTTTTTGGCTTATATAAAATATTTTTCATTTATTTAGCTTTTATTTTTGTTAGAATAAATGCATCCCAATCTTTTGTTAAATGACTAAATGTATTATTATAAATCATATCAAATATTTTCAATCCTTCCTTAATTGTGTATAGACCATTCTGAACATTTGGCCAAGATTGAACTTCTTCTCTTTTAATAACCTTCATAACTCGCACTGGAACTGTTTTATAGTCTAAACTACCCACTACGGATGCTCTATGTTGGCCTGTCGTAGCTTGCCATATCCATTCATCATTATTTTTAAGAAGTATATTTACTCTAATATCACCATCTACATAATCATTTCTTTTATACCCATTTGCTTGAATTGATTTTAAAACATTTAACAATCTCTTTGATTCAACTCTCACTTTTTCATCGCAAGTTGGACCAAGCCAAGACCAACCTTTTTCAATTCCCATCTTTTCACCCATGTTTCTATTTTCAGACAACACACTTTTTTTTACTTTTTCAAACCATTGCTGCTGATTTTCAGACTCCCAGGGCATTACAACAGCCCAATTAGGATAATTTTTAGCAATTGAATTAGAACCAATAATAGCAAATACATCTAAGGCTACAGAAGACACCACTAGGTTATAAAAGTTCCTCAATATGTAAAATATTTTATCCTCATTCAAATCAGAATATTGTGCTGCTATTACAAAAGGATGATTACTATTTTTATCGAATGAAAAACAAGGGAAACCACGACCTTTATCCAAATCAACATCAATGACAACTCCATTTTGGTTTATCATATAATAGGTCAATGAAATAGGAAATAATATATTCTTATCACTTGCATGAGAAGGGGCAATAGATTTTATTCTAATAATCTTTAGTCCAAGGCTTTTAAATATTTTTTGAATAAATTTCATTTTATACCTATTAAATATTTTATTTTTAACTCGTAAAAATACTGATGGATTTATATTTTTTAGAAGAGTATTTTGAAAGTTACTTACTAGTGTATTATTCATATTTAGAGTATTCTTGATAAATATTTTTAATATCCACTCATGATGATACTCTTTCTTTGCTGATGATAGACCACTATTATGTTGTCTATATGCAGTGCCAAATGAAGAACTCAAATAGTATTTACCAAGTTTTGATAGTCTAAGTTTTAGATCCCAGTCTTCGTAAATTGGAATTTCAAAATCATAACCACCAGACTTGATGTATAAGTCTTTAGAAAAAACAAAATCTCTTGGGACAGGACAGTTTCTAGAAATTAAAGAATCAAAAATGCTACCTTCTTTAATTATATTCCCATCCATAATACTTAAAACATTTTTCCCACTTGAATTGGTTCTCACAGTTTTACTAAAAGCAATAATAGATTTGTCAAAATTATAATTTAACAATACGGCAACTTCTTTCTCTATCTTTTCTTCCGAATAGTAAAAATCATCACTATCAAGTGTAGTAATCCATTCCCCATTACAATTTTCTATCCCGATATGTCTAGTCTTTGAAACCTTTTGATTACTTTTATTCTCAATAAGCTTTATTCGATTATCTTTTACTTGATACTCTTGGATAATATGGACAGAATTGTCACTTGAGCAATCATCTACAACAACAATTTCTATATTTTTATACGTTTGATTAATACAGCTATTTAAGCATTCTTTTAGATATTTTTCATTATTATAATTTGGAATAATAATTGAAATCAACTTTTTACTTAATATCATTTTACACTTTTTTATGCTAAATTTTTCTCAATAATTAAAACTTAGTTCACCTCTTGAATATTCTCCAAGATGTTATACCATTTTAGGTATATAAGTAACTAAATTAGCTAAACCTGAAGTTTCCCACCTTCAATACAAATCACATTTGGAAACAGTCTATTGCTCCACTCAAAGCCATCACTAAACCTTCCTATATATTTCTTTAGCAATTTCAGGAATCATATTTTTTATAACATTTAAAACCGTTAAATCTTCTGGAACATATCTATTAAACGGAGTCATTTTTAGATATTTCCAATAGAGGTATTTGTATGGATGTTTATTTACATATTGCCAAGGTTTTGATGAACCCGTGTAGTGAATGATCACAGGTTTTTTTTTTGCTTCTTGCAGTTCTTTACTTGAAAAACAATTATATTTTTCTTTAAAATATTTATCAAAAATTATAGCTTGTTGATTATATTTTAAGGATATTTTCTTCCAATTACCATTAATAATAGCATTTAAACCACATTGATCAACAAATTGAATAACATTTTGATTCTCATCGACAAATTTTATTACTTTTTCAGTAATATTGTCTTCTTTCCATTTTTTATTATTGATTAGCATAACTCCGGAATTAAAATAACTTGAATCTATATTCATTTTTAATTCTTGATGTCTTTTAAATCCAGGATTCTCTATGGCTGCAATATATTTGTTGTCCAAGTTGATATCAAATAATTCTTTGATTGAATTTTCAATTACTATATCTGAATCAAGATACAATACAATATCATCATCTATAAAATTAGGAATTAACAATCTATAATAATTTGACTTTTTGAAGTGATTATTAGTCACTAGTTTATCAAAAACATCCTCTTTTATATTAATTTGAGTTATTGTTGCATTATAGTTGTCTCCGATTAATTTTAGTTTTTTGAAGTTTTCTTCATCAATACCACCACAAATAACATAAATATTAAATTTCAAATCAGCATTATTTTCAAATAATGAAATTAGCGCTACAGATAAATGCTGGATATAGTTTTGATCTGTTGCAAAGACTACATCATATTTTCCCTTCATAACTTTTCATATAAATAAATTTCATAAACTTTGGTCGTATTTCATCTGTAATATAATTGAACTGGTCATTTGTCAATTTTTGAGGCGTATCGTATTTATTTATTCTATACGGGTAATCAATAATTATTCTCATACTATGGGTTTCATAAAACCTAGAGATTAACTCTTCTGTAATATTTGGCACAAGCCAATCATGAGATTCGATAAGCATATCAACATATTTAAGATTTGGTGCTTTACTTGGATCTAGCAAAATCTTTTCAAAACCTTCAATATCACAAAAAACCAATGTGTTTGATTTTGATTTTGAGTTTAATTCTTCATGTGTGCATTCTGCTTTTATCTCAATATTTGAAAGTCCATTAAGTTCTTTCAGTTCAATTGAATTTTTTCTAGCATCTTCATCTATGTCGTAAGCAGTTATTTTTGCGTTTGGCATTCTCATAGAAAATCCACAAGCATAGTAGCCCTCTGCACAACCAATATCTAAAATGTTTTCATATTTTTCATCTTCGATCACTTCTATTATCCATTTTTGAATTGGTTCTTCATAAGAGCCTAATATTTTAGGTAATAAAGCGCTACAATTAGACCTTTTGATATACTTCATCCCTTTAAAATGACCATTTTGAACTATAAATTCATTGTTAAATACATCATTCATTATTTTTGATTCTTTCCTAGCTTTTTTTTCTTGATTTATACTCTGAACCTTCTTTAGTTTTTGACATTTATTTTTGTAATATACAGTATTGACATACATGTTTTTTAAAAACCTAAAAATTGACGGAAATTTTTTCTTTAATATTGATTTAGTTTTTTGCATTTCATGGAAATTTAATTAAAACTAATAATTGTTTGTTTTTTCTTTTGCCTTTGTGAATTTATATTTTTTTATCTATTATAAAAGATTAAACTATATCTTTTCATGAACACTTCTTTTTTTTATAAAAAAAATTGAGCGCCAAAACATTTTTATTGCTATTTTTTGATTTTTAAAAAATAACGCGAAAATAGTATGTCCAAATGAGTAAGATATAAGTGTTGCTAATGCTGCACCTATAATACCATATGATGGAATTAAAAATGTATTCAAAATTATATTTGAAACCATAGATAATAATTGTAATTTCATCATTGTTATTTGGTAATTTTCATTTAACATCCATTTACTCCAAGCCGTACCAAAAAACACGAAAATCCCAGCCCAAATATGTATCATCAAAACACTTCCAGCCTGCTTATACTGCCCACCATAAAGTAACTCTACTAGCCAATCACTTAAAAAAGTCATAAGAAGCGCGATAGCAATCGCCATCCACACCATTAGGTCATAAAGTTTTTGAAGTCTTGCATGGTACAATTCTTCGCTTTGTTTCTTGGCATTGATGATTGCAGGAAAGAGTGAAGATGCTATAAGCATAGGGATAAAATACCATGCTTCACTCAGTTTTACTGCCGCTGCATACTGTCCTAAAGCTTCAGCACTCATCATCTCTTTTATCATTACTTGGTCTATTTTCACATAGATAGATATAACTATACTGCTCAATATCAAAGGCCAACTGTCGCGCAGTAAATCAACCGCTGTTGATTTACTGAATTTTAAATGTTTAACATTAAACGTTGAATTATTTTTTATATAAAAATATATAAACCCAATTGCCAAAACAAAACTATCAAAAAGTATAACCCATGCAAACGCGATAAGTGAAGCTTCATTTAAAATAAGTGCTATTTTGACCATACTACTTAAAAAAAGAGAAATAACGTTTACGTATACTACGTACTTACTCAATACTTTACTTTGAAAATACATATCTACAACATTAAAACTTTGAAATATTGTTGCGCTTGCTATAATGAAGACCAAAGTGTTTGTTTTGGTATCGTTTGAAGTAAGATTAACAACTATCGCCAATATAGCAAGCGTCCCAAAAGCGCCGATGAGCTTCAGCCAAAAAGCCGTACCTATTAACTCATCTCTACGACTTTCATCTTTGACAAGTTCCCGTATGACTATTCCATTAAGCCCAAGAGTAGCGATGGCGGTAAAAAGCCCTACAAAAGAAAGTGCATAAGAAAAATTCCCAAACTGTTCAGGACCTAAGTATCTGATTATCCAAACACCTATAAATAATCCAACTATTATTCGTAATATTTTTTCTCCAAAAAGCAACCCAGTGTTTTTGAAGTATTTTATAAAACCTCCATGGTTTTGTAGTTGTTTGAGTTTTACTAACATTTAATTTTCTAAATACCACTTATACATTGAACTAGTTAAACAACTTTTTTAAAATAAACAATTGTTCGTTTTAAACCTGCATTTAAATTAACTTTTGGTTCCCAATTATTTAATTCTTTTTTAGCCAATGAAATGTTTGGTTTTCTCCGTAAAGGATCGTCTTGTGGTAATTTTTGAAAAACTAATTTTGATTTAGACTTTGTCAATTCCAAAATCTTTTCAGCCAATTCAATCATTGTAAATTCCTCTGGATTTCCAATATTTACAGGTCCTATAAAATTATCTTCTGTATTCATCATTCTAATCATTCCTTCAACTAAATCATCTACATATTGAAAACTCCTAGATTGTTCACCATTACCATAAATTCTAATATCTTCTCCTTTTAGCGCTTGGACGATAAAATTTGATACAACTCTACCATCATTTGGGTTCATTCGTGTTCCATAAGTATTAAAAATTCTAATAATTTTAATCCTTACATTATTTTGTTTGTGGTAATTTATAAATAATGACTCCGCACATCTTTTACCTTCATCATAACAAGAACGCGGTCCAATTGGGTTTACATTCCCCCAATAACTCTCTGGTTGCGGATGTATTTCCGGATCACCATAAACCTCACTTGTTGATGCTTGTAATATCTTTGCATTCACACGTTTAGCCAGGCCTAACATATTTATAGATCCCATTACAGAAGTCTTAATGGTTTTTATTGGATTATATTGATAATGTGGTGGTGAAGCTGGACAAGCCAAATTATAAATTTCATCCACTTCTGCAAAATAAGGTTCTGTTATATCATGTCTAACCAATTCAAAAAATGGGTTATCTAGTAAATGTAGAATATTTGCTCTACTTCCAGTAAAATAATTATCCATGCAAATTACTTCATTACCTTCATTTAATAATCTCTCACAAAGATGAGATCCAATAAAACCTGCTCCGCCAGTTACTAAAATTCTTTTCATTTTTTTATTTTTTTTATTTTCCAATCGAATAAAAATCAAACCCTATTTCTTTCAACTTATCAATATTTAAAATTCCTCTACCATCAAATAAAAATGCTGGTTTATACATTTTTTTATAGATAGAAATCCAATCATAATTTTTGAATTCATCCCACTCGGTAAGTATAGCAATAGCATGTGAATTTTTAACAGCTTCAAAATGTTCATCATACACCTTTATTTGTGCTAATTTAAGAAGTATAATCTCTTCATTAATTCCTTTTAATTCCCACAAATTACGCATATCACTTTTAATTTTCTCACGTGAAACCTTAGGGTCATATACATGTATTTCCGCACCATCCTCTATTAAACGCTCAGCGACATAGATTGATGCAGACTCCCTTGTATCATTAGTATTCTTTTTAAACGCCCAACCCAAAAACGCAATTTTCTTACTACTTACTGTATTAAATAATGTGTTAATGATTTTTTTTGCAAAACGGTGCTTTTGATAATCATTTAAAATTATTACCTGTTCCCAATAATCTGCAACTTCTGGAAGGTTAAAGTGACGACATAAATAAACCAAATTCAAAATATCTTTTTGAAAGCAGGAGCCTCCAAACCCGACAGATGCTTTTAGAAATTTTGATCCAATTCTACTATCTTTACCAATTGCATTGGCAACTTCATCAACATCTGCTTCTGTAACTTCACATAATGCAGACAAGGCATTTATTGAAGAAATACGTTGTGCTAGAAATGCATTAGCTGTTAATTTAGATAATTCAGAGGACCAAAGATTACTTGTTAAAATTTGTTGAGGACTTAACCAGTTTGAGTATATATCTACTAAAGATTTTATAGCGTTTTGTCCTAATTCCGTATTATTTCCTCCAATTAACACTCTGTCTGCATTCAACAGGTCATTTATTGCAGTTCCTTCTGCCAAAAACTCTGGGTTAGAGAGTACTTCAAAATTAACATTGTTACCATTACTTTTTAAAATAGTTTGTAAAGTTTCTGCAGTACGGACGGGTAATGTTGATTTTTCAACAATTATCTTATCATTAGTTGAAACATCTGCTATTTGACGCGCACAAAGCTCAACAAATTTTAAATCTGCTGCCATACCTTTACCTTCACCATAGTTTTTAGTGGGAGTATTCACAGCTATAAAAATCATATCGGCATCTTCAATAGCCTTATTAATATCAGTAGAGAAAAATAAATTCCTCCCTCTAGCTTCACTAACTACCTCATCTAAACCGGGTTCATAAATAGGTAAATTCTGTAAATTAACATCGTTCCAAGCTGCTATACGATCAGCATTTAAGTCTACAACATTAACTTTTATTTCGGGACATTTTAAAGCTATAACAGACATTGTTGGTCCACCTACATAACCAGCCCCGATGCAACATATATTTTTTATTTTTTTATGTTTTTTCATTTTTAATCAATGTAATTTGAGTAATTATAACCTCCTGCCTTCAAGTATTGATCTTTTTGCATCAGTTTCACATCGGCCTGCATCATGTCTTTTACCAAAGATACTAAATCATGTTCTGGCACCCACCCTAATTTTTCTTTTGCCTTAGTAGGGTCTCCTATTAACAGATCAACTTCTGTAGGTCGAAAATAAGCAGGGTCTATTGATAAAACTTCTTTACCTGTTTCTAATTGAAATTTAGGGTTGTTACATTTTGCAACTGTCGCTATCTCATTAACTCCAGAGTCTTTAAATTGTAATTCAATTCCGACTTCTCCAAAAGACATCCTTACAAACTCTCTGACCGTATTCGTCTTACCTGTAGCTATCACCCAATCTTCAGGCTCTTCTGCCTGTAAAATCATCCACATCATACGCACATAATCTTTAGCGTGGCCCCAATCTCGTTTGGCGTCTAAATTCCCTAAATAGATTTTTTCCTGTAATCCTAAAGCAATTCTAGCAGTCGCTCTTGTAATTTTACGCGTTACAAAAGTCTCTCCTCTTCGAGGAGATTCATGGTTAAATAAAATCCCATTACACGCAAACATATTATAGGCTTCTCTATAGTTTTTAGTAATCCAAAAACCGTAAATTTTTGCAACTCCGTATGGAGATCTTGGATAAAAAGCAGAATTTTCATCATAAAAACCTCGATCATTTTTATTCTCTGGCATCCCTCCATACAATTCAGAAGTGGAAGCTTGATAAATTCTAGTTTTCTTTTCTAACCCCAATAAACGAACTGCCTCTAAAATACGTAAAGTCCCTAAACCATCGACATTCCCTACATATTCAGGAGTATCAAAAGACACCTTCACATGAGACATGGCTCCTAAATTATATATTTCATCGGGCTGACACTCTTCTATAATTCTGGTCAAATTCATGGAATCCGTTAAATCTCCATAATGCAATTTTAATCTTTGTTTTGGGTGGTGAGGGTCTTGATATAAATGATCAATACGGTCTGTATTTAAAGAAGAAGCTCTTCTTTTGATTCCGTGAACCTCATACCCTTTTTCTAACAATAATTCTGCTAAATAAGAACCATCTTGTCCCGTAATTCCTGTGATTAGTGCAACTTTCATAGTTCGTTGTTCGTTGTTCGTTATTCGCTGTTCGTTGCTCGTTAAACGCTTGACGGTGGACGACAAACGATGGACGGCAATCGATTTTACATTTTAACCTCTTTAATATCTGCTATATTCTCTAAAAACCAAAAATAGGTTTTTTTAATACCGTCCTCTAATTCTGTTGAATATTGCCATCCAAGTTCTTTGATTTTGGAGACATCCATTAATTTTCTTGGCGTACCGTCTGGTTTACTGGCATCCCAAACAATATTTCCTTGATGTCCTGTTACCCTTTGAATGGTCTCTGCCAGTTCTTTAATGGTAATATCTTTTCCTGTACCTATATTATACAAGTATTCTGGTAAATTATTCTCTAAGGCATACACAACCGCTTCTGCCATGTCATCTACAAACAGAAACTCTCTCATTGGAGTTCCACTTCCCCAGAGCGTTACCTCTGAATGGTTATTTATTTTAGCCTCATGAAATTTACGCAGCATCGCTGGCAATACATGCGAGGATTTGAGGTCAAAATTATCAAAAGAACCGTACAAGTTGGTTGGCATTAAACTCACATAGGCTTTGTTATATTGTGTACGTATTGCTTGACATGCTTTTACTCCAGTTATTTTTGCAATGGCATACCACTCATTCGTAGGTTCTAAAGAACCTGTAAGTAGGTATTCTTCTTTTAGAGGCTGCTTTGCAAACTTTGGATAAATACAAGAGCTCCCTAAAAAAATAAATTTTTCTATTCCAGTTTTAAAAGCACCATCAATCAGATTGTTTTGAATTTGCATGTTCTCCATTAAAAACTGATATGGAAAATCATTATTGGCAAGTATGCCCCCAACTTTTGCTGCAGCGTCGATGACTACTTCAGGTTGTTCTTGATTGTAAAAATCAGTAACTGACTGTTGATTTCTGAGATCAAGTTCAGCGCTAGTTTTTCCAACCAAATTAGAATACCCTTTGGATTCTAATGCTCTCCAAACTGCCGAACCGACCATACCTCCATGCCCAGCAATATATATTTTTGTTGACTTTTTTAAATTCATTTGTCTTCTAATGATTTCACTTGCTTTCTAAGGCCACTCGAAGAGAATCTGTGATCTCTCGTGTTGTAATAGGTTTCGATTCCCTTTTCTTCGCAATAGGCTCTACCAGTATAGTTCTTTTCTTTATACTCATCCCCAATGATTCTAACATCGAGCTTAAAAGAACGTAAAATATCTTCTAAATCTTGTTCCGATACGTACGGTACAATTTCATCTACATGCTTAGATCCTTTTAGTTGGATATAACGTTCAATAATCGACTGTGAAGGTCCGTTTTTCTCTGGGCGATCAATCGATGGGTCTAACTGCAAGCCTACGATTAGATAAT
>Ga0307488_10001465_pt1 | contig 19649 bp, 19 predicted proteins | sample SB02metaG_FD_202248 | JGI IMG/M metagenome (GOLD analysis project Ga0307488, IMG submission 202248) | Sea-ice brine microbial communities from Beaufort Sea near Barrow, Alaska, United States - SB 0.2 | ecosystem: Environmental > Aquatic > Marine > Coastal | place: USA: Alaska | collected... | reverse complement strand
CCATTCGCACCTCCTCTTACAGCCGTGAGGGCCAGCGCAGCAAAACCGTTCATGTCCATGGGCTGAGCTATATTATTCGCCAGCTGGAAGCGGAAGACTCGCTGCTGATCGTCGATGACGTTCACGATACCGGACTGTCAATTCAACAGGCCATCGTCGATTTAAAAAGCGCCTGTAAGAAAAACACGCCGCAGATTCGAATCGCTACGCCCTACTACAAGCCCAATAACAACAAGACCGGCGGACCACCGGATTACTATATTCATGAAACTGAAGAATGGTTGGTATTCCCCCATGAGCTGCATGGTCTGAGTGCCGATGAAATTCGTCAGCACAAACCTGAGTTGGCGCAGCTGATCGATAAGATGGCGCCTTTGATTAAAGGTTAATTTTGACAACTGAGTCTCCAGATCCAATCTCTATCAGGCCTGCCTGATAGAGATTCCGCTCCTGCGGAACACAAACCAATCCCGAAACACTATTTTCAGTTAACCGCATTTTTAATCAAGCCCGTCTATCGAGTGGCACCCTTATTGCAATGCAATTAGTCTGTTAAATCAATCGGGCCAATTAGACAATGAGCAACCCCATCGCCGAGCTAGCCGCTCCTGAACAAAAGCCCTCCAGCGGATGGCTTGCCGAGCTCGAACTCGACTATGCCATTCGCCGAGACAAAACCTGCCTGGTGCGCAAAAAGCAGCGTGGTCCACTGACCCTTCAGCGCCCCTTCTATCCCGAGGGCAATATCTGCCACAGCTATATCCTTCACCCTCCGGGTGGCGTAGTAGGGGGCGACACCCTTGAAATAAAACTTCAGGCGGCAGAGAAAGCTCACTGCTTGATCACCACCCCCGGGGCAACCAAGTTCTATAGATCCAAGAGCCATCTGGTCAGTCGTCAGACACAAAAAATCAGCGTTGCCAAAGATGCGGTGGTGGAGTGGCTACCGCAACAGAATATTTTCTTTCCCGGTGCTCAGTCCGTTTTAAAGACGCAAATTGATATTGCACCAGGAGGGCGTTTTATCGGGTGGGAAGTGCACTGTTTTGGACGCCCGGCCAATAGTGAAATCTTCGATCAGGGCACTATCACCAGCAGCACCGAGATTCGATTAGACGGTGAACTGCGCTTGGTCGAGCAACTCTGCACCCAAGACAGCGCACTGATCATGTCACCCAGCGGCCTGCGAGGAATGCCCATGCAAGGCAGCCTTATTGCAGCACCCTGTAGCCAGGCAGAAAGGGATCAACTGGAACATATATTGCATTACTATCAATACTCGGATTCGATCGGCCTCACTCTGGTTGACGACATTCTGGTCCTCAGGGTATTGGGCACTCAAATCGAGCCAATACTAAATATTTTCACCCAGATGTGGACGCAGCTACGCAGTGAATGGTTGCATAAGCCGGCCTGCTCGCCACGCATCTGGGCCACCTGACTGGTGAACTGACCATGGAATTAACCCCTCGCGAAAAAGATAAGTTGATGTTGTTTACCGCCTCGCTTTTGGCCGAACGACGCAAGGCCCGCGGTTTAAAACTTAACTACCCAGAAGCCATCGCCTTTATCAGTGGCGCGATCCTCGAAGGCGCTCGGGATGGCCGCACCGTGGCTGAGCTGATGGATTTTGGCCGCACCTTGCTCAGCGCCGACGACGTCATGGACGGTATTCCGGAAATGATTCACGACGTACAGGTTGAAGCCACCTTTCCCGATGGCACCAAACTTGTCACCGTCCACACTCCAATAGTCTAAGAGCTGCCCATGATCCCCGGAGAATTTATCACCGCCCCTGGCGATATCGAACTTAATGCTGGACGCAATCTAGTGATTGTTTCAGTGGCCAATATTGGCGATCGACCGATTCAGATCGGCTCCCATTATCATTTTTTTGAGGTCAACGATGCGTTGATTTTTGAGCGTGAAAAAACCCTCGGCTACAGACTAAATATTGCCTCTGGTACTGCGGTACGTTTTGAACCGGGGCAGGAGCGCACCATTGAATTAGTCGAGTACGGCGGCTCTGGGCATATCTACGGATTCCAGGGCAAGGTCATGGGTCAGGTAGCGGATGGCGTGCAAGCGAGCACTACAGATCGCCTTGCCGCACAAAATAAGATTGCAAACTAAAAGTACGAGGCAGGAGTAAGCAATGCCAAGATCCATTTCAAGACGGGCCTATGCCGAAATGTTCGGCCCCACCACCGGAGACAAAGTTCGCCTGGCGGATACCGAGCTCTGGTTAGAGGTGGAAAAAGACTTCACCCTCTATGGCGACGAAGTTAAGTTTGGCGGCGGCAAAGTCATTCGCGACGGCATGGGCCAGAGTCAGCGACCCAGCGCAGAGACCGTGGATCTAGTAATTACCAATGCCCTAATCATCGATCACTGGGGCATAGTCAAAGCCGATGTGGGGATTAAAAACGGACGCATTGCTGCCATAGGCAAAGCCGGCAATCCTGACACCCAGAGCGGCGTCGATATTATTATTGGTGCGGGCACTGAAGTGCTCGCCGGTGAAGGTCATATTCTCACCGCCGGTGGTGTTGACTCTCATATTCATTTTATCTGCCCCCAGCAAATTGACGAGGCACTGATGTCCGGCGTCACCACCATGCTCGGCGGCGGCACTGGCCCAGCTACTGGCAGCAATGCCACAACCTGCACCCCGGGGCCGTGGAATATTCATCGTATGCTCGAAGCCGCGGACATCGCGCCAATGAATATTGGCCTGATGGGCAAGGGCAATGCCAGTCGCGCAGAACCCATAAGAGAGCAGGTTGAAGCGGGCGTGATGGGCTTAAAGCTTCACGAAGACTGGGGCACTACCCCGGCCTCAATTAACGAATGTTTAAATGTTGCCGACGAGACCGACGTACAGGTGGCGATTCACACCGACACCCTCAATGAATCGGGTTTTGTTGAAGCTACATTAGCGGCCATCAACGGTCGCACCATCCACACCTATCACACCGAAGGAGCTGGCGGCGGTCATGCCCCGGATATTATCAAAGCCTGTGGTGAGCTGAATATCCTGCCCTCCTCGACTAATCCCACAAGGCCCTACACTATCAATACGGTGGATGAGCATTTGGATATGTTGATGGTCTGTCACCACCTGGATCCCAATATTGCCGAAGATGTGGCCTTTGCCGAATCGCGGATTCGCCGAGAGACCATTGCCGCCGAAGATATACTCCATGATCTGGGTGCCTTTTCCATGATTGCCTCAGACTCTCAGGCCATGGGCCGGGTCGGTGAAGTGATTATCAGAACCTGGCAGACCGCCCACAAAATGAAAGTCCAGCGCGGTCCATTGGCCCAAGACAGCAGTGCCAATGACAACAATCGTATTAAGCGCTATATCGCCAAATACACCATCAACCCGGCCATTGCCCATGGTATTTCCCACGAAGTGGGCTCCATTGAAACCGGTAAGTTGGCGGATTTGGTACTTTGGAAGCCGGCATTTTTTGCTACCAAACCAGCGATTATTATTAAGGGCGGCATGATCGCGGCGGCACCTATGGGTGATCCCAATGCTTCGATTCCCACACCCCAACCGGTGCACTACAGATCCATGTTTGGCTCTATGGGTCGCGCCAGCAATAACACCTCTATGCTGTTTCTTTCCGGTGCCGCAGTGGCGGGCGGCATTCCCGAACAGCTGGGTTTACGCAGCTTGATTGGCACAGTGAAAAACTGCCGCAATGTGACTAAAAATGACATGTTGCTGAATAGCTATCAACCGACGATAGAAGTGGATTCACAGACCTATGAAGTGCGTGCCGACGGCCAGTTGTTGGTCTGCGAACCGGCTACTGAGCTGCCCATGGCGCAGCGCTATTTTCTGTTTTAACTGCAGGCCTATTTGATGATTCGTATTACTAGCATTTTAGAAAACTCTTCAGCTCATGACACAGCTCCTAATGACACAGCTCCTCATAAAAGGGCACCTTATGACACGACACTGAGCCTGCCCATTAGAGAACGCACCAAAAGTCGCATCAAAGTGACTCTGGATGACGGTCGCGAAGCCGGGTTATTTTTACCCCGCGGTGAAGTGCTGCGCGGCGGCGATTTGGTCAAGAGCGATGAGGGCTTGGTGGTGCAGATTAATGCCGCCCCCGAAACCGTTTCAACAGTCACCAGTAACAATGCTCACGCCTTGGCACGAGCCAGCTACCACCTCGGCAATCGCCATGTGCCGCTGCAGATTGAACCGGAGTTTTTGCGCTACCAACACGACCATGTTTTAGACGATATGGTGATTGGGCTGGGCCTCTCTGTTGCCGTTGAAGAGGCGCCTTTTGAGCCTGAGGCCGGTGCCTATAAAAATGCCCCTGCCAGTCATGGCCATCACCATGATCACTGATTATTACAGGCCTCGCATTACAGGCTTAGCATTACCCGCTAACCATTACTCGCTTATCATTTTAAGGAACTTCCAATGACTCAATTTTTTAACCGACTCACTATGGGTACTGCACTGATATTCGGACAGTCGGCCGCTCAAGCCCATAGTCCTGACGGCACGGTAATCTCAGTTTTTCACCTTATATCAGCACCGGATCATCTGGGCTTAGTAGTCTTTGCCATGCTGCTTTTGGCTACCATCGCATCACGTTTGCTGGAGCGTAGAAAAACCCGCGCGATTAAAATTAGTACTGAAGATTAGCGCTGATTAAGGTTCTCAATACAGTGCCAGAAAACTCGCTCTCTGAGCTGCGTCTTTTCCAACTTATTAGCCCCTCTCTCCCTGTGGGCGGCTTTACCTATTCCCAGGGTTTGGAATGGGCAATTGAAGCTCAGTGGGTCACTGACAAGCCGAGTTTAAAAGGCTGGCTCCAGAGCATTCTCGGCGCCAGTGTTGCGACCCTCGAGCTGCCCGTTTTGATCCGCCTGTTAAACGGCTTTAATCAGGCTGACGAGACCAGTGTGGTGTACTGGACTGAATGGCTAATTGCCTGCCGTGAAACCATGGAACTGCGCAAAGAAGAGCGCCAGCGGGGCGCGGCACTGGCTCGGCTGTTACCTAGCCTTGGCATTCAGATCCCCTCTCATCTAGCAGCAACAGTGGCCAGCTGCCAACTCACTGGTATTGCCTTGGCCGCCAGTCAGTGGGGCATAGAGTGCCAGCAGCTGTGCCGCGGTTACAGCTGGAGCTGGCTAGAAAACAATGTGGTGGCGGGAGTGAAACTGATTCCCCTAGGCCAGACTCACGGTCAGCAAATTATGCTTGAGCTGGCGGAGATTATTCCCGCCGCAGTGACCCAGGCAATGAACACAGATGACGCAGATATTCGCAGCTCAACACCGGCTATGGCGATTGCTAGCAGCCGCCATGAAACCCAATACACTCGACTATTTCGATCTTAACTAGGACTTACCCATGACTGATCTCACATCACCCAGTGCTACCGCCCCCCTTCGAATTGGCGTCGGCGGCCCCGTTGGTTCAGGCAAAACTGCACTGCTGGAAGCGCTGTGTAAAACCATGCGCGATACCTACAATCTGGCGGTGGTAACCAATGATATCTACACCCAGGAAGATGCGATTATTTTGACTCGCGCTGGAGCCTTGGATGCAGACCGTATTATCGGCGTCGAAACCGGCGGATGTCCTCACACTGCTATTCGTGAGGATGCGTCGATGAATCTTGCGGCAGTGGAAGAGATGACCCAGCGTCATGCGGGTTTGGATATAATTTTTATTGAGAGTGGCGGCGATAATTTAAGCGCTACCTTTAGTCCTGAGCTGGCCGATCTAACCATCTATGTGATCGATGTTGCAGCGGGTGAAAAGATTCCTCGCAAAGGCGGTCCAGGAATTACCAAAGCGGATTTACTGGTGATCAACAAGATTGATCTAGCGCCCTATGTGGGAGCCAATCTGGAGATTATGGAGAGCGATACCAAGCGTATGCGCCCCACCAGTCCCTTTGTGTTTACTAACTTACACAAGCATACGGGTCTGCAGGTGATTATCGACTTTATTGTGGATAAGGGAATGTTGGCGGCTTAGGCTGTCTGACTCGGAAACTATTAGTTGCCCTGATGATCAGGGCAACTAAGCTTCTTTTTACAAACTGCTTTTTCTAATCGCTATTTATCTAGTGGCTATCTAACTAGTGGCTATCTAACTAGTGGCTAATCATCCAAGGCCGCATCGAGGGAAACATTTTGTTCCCTTCAGCGGTATAAAACAGATTGGATTTCTTACCTGAACTGCAACCGCAGTCCGATGCATGTTTCTTATCGTTTGTACGTCTATCCAAGGTCGAGATAATCGGCTCATGCTGCGCTTTTTCATTGCGCTCCATGGCCTGCTTAGTCTCTTTCATCATCGACACTATATGTGGCGGCAGGGCTAATATTCGCGGCGAGACCACCCCACATTGGGGGCAGTCCACTGGCGCTTCCATATTAGCGATGGTGGTGAGTTCGGAGAACACACCATGTTGTTGGCACTTGTAATCGTATAAAGGCATGGCTTACATCTCCATAATTGAAAGCAAATTAATCTACATCCGGCGCTTTAGGAATATCATTAGCCGCACCATCAACAGAGATAATCGGACCTTTGGCATTCGGTTGCATATCAAAGTCGAAGATATCCGTGGGCAACCAGAGAGTCGCACAGGCATTGGGAATATCGACCACACCACTGATATGACCCTGCACTGGCGCACAGCCAAGAATCGCGTAGGCCTGAGCTTTGGTGTAACCAAACTTGGTCATATAGTTAATCGCATTTAAACAGGCCTGACGGTAGGCAACATGCACATCCAAATAGTGCTGACCGCCGCTCTCATCAACCGAGATACCTTCAAAGATTAGATAGTCGTCATACTTGGGAACCATTGGGCTTGGTTTAAAGATTGGGTTCTTAACCGCGTACTTAGCCATGCCGTCTTTGATCAGGTTGACGCGTATATGAATCCAACCGGCCATTTCGATTGCGCCACAAAAAGTAATTTCGCCGTCGCCCTGACTAAAGTGCAAATCACCTACAGAGAGGCCAGCACCGTCTTGATAAACAGGGAAATAAACCGTTGATCCACGGGTCAAATCTTTAATATCACAGTTACCACCGTGCTCGCGGGGCGGCACTGTACGTGCGCCTTCAGCGGCAGCGGCATCCCGGGCAGCACCCTTCATCTGACCCATATGGGCAACTCGGGCTTCAGGCAGGCAGGCCAGCTCAGGAACACGAGCCGGATCTGTATCAACTAGACCTTTCTCACGTTCGTTCCAGGTATCCAGCAAGGCTCTGTCAGGCAGACAACCGATTAGTCCCGGGTGCAGACAGCCAGCGAATTCGACGCCTGGTATGTGGCGAGATTTAGTGAACATACCATTGAAATCCCAGATCGATTTCTGTGCATCAGGGAAGTGTTCGGTTAAAAAGCCACCGCCGTTTTTCTTACTAAAGAAACCGTTAAAGCCCCACTGAGATTCTTCAAAGGTACCTATATCGAGAATTTCTACCTGCAGTAAATCACCGGGCTGCGCGCCCTCCACTTCAATGGGACCAGACAGGAAGTGAACCTGACCCAGATCCACATCGCGGACATCCTCTGCGGAGTCATTATTCTTGATCTGACCACCGGTCCAGTCGTAACACTCAATTTTAAAGTCGTCGCCTGGCTTTACTTTGGCAACCATAGGAATATCTGGGTGCCAGCGATTGTGAACCTTGTCGTTGGTGTAAGGGCTTTCGTTGAGATTAATTTTAATAATGGTTTCGGCCATGATTTTTTCCTATATTTTTAAATTTTTGATTGAATAAATGGTTTATAAAATTAAACAGACAAATAGGCTGCGATCTTTTTCTGATCTGCAGTGGCACTGGATTCCTGGTGAACTATGTCGCCCTTTTCAATTACCATAACGCGGTCAGAGACATCCAGAGCAAAACTCAGCACCTGCTCTGAAACTAAAATAGACAGGCCACGCTCATCCCGAATACGTCTCAATGTATGCACCATTTCGCGAATAATCGAAGGCTGAATACCCTCCGTGGGCTCATCTAAAATCAGCAGCTTGGGTCGACTGGCCAGGGCTCTGGCAATGGCTAACTGTTGCTGCTGGCCGCCGGATAAGTTACCGCCGCGGCGCTTGCCCATTTCCTTAAGCACTGGAAACAGCTCATACAAATCTTCAGGGATTTTTTTCTCACCGGTGGTGGTCAGTCCAGTAATAATATTTTCCGTTACAGTCATGGTGGAGAAAATCATCCGTCCCTGGGGCACAAAGCCAATACCGCTGGCCACTCGCTGATGACTTTCCATGGGACCGATCTCTTGCCCGTTCAACATGATTGAGCCTGACTGATGGGGCACCATACCGATAAGGGATTTGAGTAAGGTGGTTTTACCCATACCGTTGCGTCCTACCAGGGCAACAATTTCACCTTCGCCAATCTCTAGATTCATATCGTTGATTACACGGCTCTGGCCGTAAGCAACGTTGTAGTCTTTTAATTTCAACATGCTCTAATTTCCTTAATGGCCGAGATAGACTTCGATGACTTTGGGATCATTTTGCACATGGTCCATGCTGCCTTCAGACAACACTTTGCCCTGATGCAGCACGGTTACCCGGTCAGCAATATCTTTAACAAAATTCATATCGTGTTCGATAACAATCACCGAGCGATCTTTGGTAATTTTGAGTAACAGCTCGGCGGTCTTTTTGCGCTCTGCAACGGACATACCTGCAACTGGCTCATCGAGCATCAACAGACTCGGCTGCTGAATTAGCAGCATGCCAATTTCCAACCACTGCTTCTGACCATGGCTGAGAAGATCCGCCTGCATACCCAGATGCTCTTGGAGAAAAACCATTTCTGCGGTTTCTTCAATGGCCTTTAACACTTCAGCGTCACGCTTAAAGCCCAGGGCACCAAACACTGAACGACCACGGGGGAAGGACAGTTCGAAGTTTTCAAACACAGTGAGATCTTCATAGACTGAAGGAGTCTGGAATTTACGCCCAACACCGGCGTGAACAATCTCGTGCTCGTTCATCTTGCTCAGGTCTTTGCCACGAAACTTAATCGACCCTTGAGTCGACTTGGTGCGTCCACAGATCAAATCGAGAACGGTGGTCTTACCGGCACCATTGGGGCCAATAATGACGCGAATCTCGCCCTCTTCTACATAAAAGGACAGGTCATCAACCGCCTTAAAACCATCAAAGGAAACTGTTAATCCTTCAACCGATAAAACAAAGTCTTTGTTAGACATGGCTTAGTTAGCTCCTGTGGTTGAATCGGAAATAGCGTCTGTAGTTACCGGTTCTTCATCCATTGACGGCTTGTCTTTGTTGATAAAAGCGACTGCAGCGTAATAACAACGATTAACCGGTGCTGCTATATAAGTGTTGTAGAGTCCCATGAGACCGTTGGGGAAGATCGAGACTACGGCGATAAACATGCCTCCGAGGGCAAACAACCAGAGCTCAGGTATGGCTTCCGATAATGTGGTTTTGGCAAAGTTAACTGCCAGTGCACCGTAGACCGCACCCAGTAGTGACAGACGACCACCTACAGCACAGAAGATCACCATTTCAATGGAGGGCACAATTCCCACAAAGCTCGGTGACATAAAGCCAACCTGCAATGTAAACAGTGCACCACCTATGGCCGAAAGCATGGCCGCAAGGGTGAAGATAAAGATTTTAAAGTTGTCGACGTTGTATCCAGAAAACCGTACGCGCTCTTCGGTATCGCGCACGGCGACTAAGAGTCGTCCAAGCTTTGAGCGCAGTACAAACTGACAGATAAAGAGACAGATAAAGACAAAGGTGACGCAGACAAAGTAGAGGATAACCTTGGCTTCATCGGTGCGAATGTCCCAGCCCAACATGGTGCGCAGATCGGTAATACCGTTAATACCACCAGTCATTCCCTGGCTACCGACAATCAAGATTGTCAGAATCGCGGCGACCGCCTGAGTAATAATGGCGAAGTAAACACCACCAACGCGGCGCTTAAACATCGCCAGACCAATCAGAAAGGCAAACAGTCCAGGTACCAATACTACGGCGATCAGTGACAGACCCAAGCTGTTGAATGGTTCCCAGAACCAGGGAATTTCGGTTAGCTGGTTCCAATCCATAAAGTCTGGAATACCTGGAGTGGACTGAATAGAGGTGTTGGCTACACTGGAGGCTTCAAGCTTGAGAAACATCGCCATGCAGTAGCCGCCGATACCAAAGAACACGCCCTGACCCAGGCTTAAAATACCGCCGTAGCCCCAACAGAGAACAAGCCCCATGGCGACGAAAGAGTAGCTCAGGTACTTGCCAATCAGGTTCAATCGGAAGTCATCCACTGACAGCGGCAGGACGACAAATAGCAGTATCGCTAGAACAATAAAGCCACCCAGTTCGGCTGGGGATAAAAATTTCTGCTTTGAATAATTAGACATTTAATCTGTCTCCTAGCGACGAATCTTGAGAGTGAATAGACCCTGGGGACGGATCATTAAAATGCCCACGATCATGCCCAAAGTAAGTACCTTGGCAATCGAGCCACTCATAAAGAATTCAAGAATTGTCTGTGCCTGAGAGATAGTGAAGGCAGAGGCGATGGTGCCCATAAGGTTAGCCGCACCACCAAAGACCACAACCATAAAGGTGTCGACTATATAGAGCTGACCGGAGGTGGGACCTGTGGAACCAATCATGGTGAAGGCGCTGCCGGCGACACCGGCGATACCGCAACCCAGAGCAAAGGTCATGCGATCGACGATCGACGTATTGATACCTACAGCGGCGGCCATGGGACGGTTTTGAACAACCGCGCGCACTTTGGCACCCCACTGAGAGCGCTGCATAATAAAGTACACAGAGAGAGTAATAACCAGCGTTAATACCATCACGATAATGCCGTTGATGGGAATCTCCACAAGATCGGTTATGGGAATAGAACCCATCATCCAATCTGGAAGCGAGACACCTTTTTCACGGGCGCCAAATACAGAACGGTAGGTTTGTTGCAGAATTAAGCTTAGACCCCAGGTCGCTAACAGCGTATCCAGAGGGCGTTTATAAAGCCGGCGTATTAAGGCCCATTCCACAAAGGCGCCAAGACTGGCCGCCGCTATAAACGCGAGAACAATGGCAACAAAGAAATAGATGCTCGAGAGTCCAGGCAGATAAGCTTCAAAAAAGAGGGAAGTGAGATAGGTGACATAGGCACCAAGGATCATAAATTCGCCGTGGGCCATATTGATGACGCCCATTTGGCCGAAGATAATCGCCAAACCCAGTGCCATAAGCACCAGTACCGAGAACAAGATAAGTCCTGCGAAGCCTTGCATGGCAAAAATTGCCATTAGTTCAGAACCTGAATATCCGTCAAACATGATCAATTCCTTGGATAAGATATGTGTAAAAAATGTATTTGGAAAAAATGTACTTAAAAAATTGCTTGTAAAAAAAACGTCTGGAAAAAAGATACTGGCGCCCAAAGGCGCCAGTGGTTTAACGCTTACTGATAACCTTTAGGGAATGGGTTGGGTTCGATAAGATTTTCGGACTCAAATACCACATCAAACTGACCATCTTCACGTGCAAGACCGATACGCGCTCTAGACCAAAGGTGCTGATTTTCGTGAACTTTGACGTAACCTTCTGGGGCAGTAGTCACTTCAATACCTGGCAGAACTTCTTTAAGCTTGTCGATGTCGAAAGAACCGGCTTTCTCAACCGCGTACTTCCAGATCCAAGGACCTAAGTAAGCTGCTTGAGTTACGTCACCGATAACACTGTCTTCGCCCCACATTTCTTTAAAGGCTTTAACGAAAGTTTCGTTGTTGCTGTTAGTCAGGCTCTGGAAGTACTTCATAGAAGAGTAAGCACCAACCAAGTTCTCACCGCCGATACCCAAGACTTCGTCTTCAGTAACAGAGATAGTCAGCATAAGAGGCTTCTCTTTTCTCCAATCGATACCAGCAGCTTTAACCTGCTTGTAGAAAGCAACGTTAGATCCACCCACAACAGCGGCAAATATAATGTCAGGCTTCTTCAGTTTGACTTTGTTGATCACTGAGTTGAACTGCGTGTGGCCCAGTGGGTAGTACTCTTCACCAACAACTGTAAGACCCAATTTAGCGATGTGCTTACGAGCGATTTTCATCGACGTGCGCGGCCAGATATAGTCAGAACCTAAAAGGTAGAAAGTCTTAACGCCTTTAGTTTTTACAACCCAATCGATGCTCGCAATAATCTGCTGAGTGGCTTCTTGACCGGTGTAAACAACGTTTGGAGACTGCTCAAGTCCTTCATAAAAAGTCGGGTAGAAAAGCATACCGTTGTACTGCTCAAAGACTGGCAGTGCAGCTTTACGACTAGCGGATGTCCAGCAGCCCATTACCGCGGCAACATTATCTTTTACCAAAAGCTTGCGTGATTTCTCAGCAAAGGTTGGCCAGTCACTGGCGCCATCTTCCTGAATGTATTCAATTTGACGGCCTAACACGCCACCTGATTCATTGATTTGTTTGATGGCCAGTTTCTCAGCCTGGGTAGAACCCGTCTCACTGATCGCCATGGTGCCGGTGATGGAGTGAAGGATGCCGACAGTAACAGTGTCATCGGTAACCGCGAGACCGGTGGTGTTAACTACAGATGTAGCAAATTCGTCAGATGCTGCATTGGTCAAGCCTGCTTGGGCTACTGCAAAGGCTGCAGCGGATACCAGCAGGGCGCGACGCCAGCTTGGGATGTTATTAGTAATGGAGCTTTTCATGGGGAGACCTCAGTAAGTTAAACTCGCTGAGATTATTGGCTGCCGAGGCAAAACGCACAATTCGCCTTATAGCCCGAGGTATACGTTATTTAGCGCATAGGCGTTTGAGGGATTGTCTGGGAGGATAAAAGACTGTTCGAAAAGAGGTTGGCTGTTGCGATTTGAAAAGGCTTTTAGTTTTTAAATACTTAGCCCACTGCCACTTCATTGGCAGACTAATTGCATTATCTTCAGCATTAACTCTCTTTTCTGTCTCTTCGTCACAGGTGCTCCGATGACTGCTAGAACAAAGCAAGGCGTCTTTGGTGCGCGCCGCAAGTACAACCAGTGGGTTGGAAATCAAACCCTGGAAGATTATGCGCTGCGCTTTACCAGCGTCAGCGCACGGAAATGGAGCGCTTTAAAAGTCGCAAGCACCGCTTTGGGCGCGATTACCTTTTTAGCCCTCGAGGCGATTGGCGGTTCCATCACTCTAAGCTATGGTTTTCACAACGCCGTGGTGTCGATCTTGCTGGTGAGCATCATCATATTACTGCTCTCAATGCCGATCAGTTATTACAGCAGTAAATACGGTCTCGATATAGACCTGCTGACACGGGGTGCGGGCTTCGGCTATATAGGCTCCACCGTTACCTCGCTGGTCTACGCCTCGTTTACCTTTATCTTTCTAGCCCTTGAAGCCAGCATTATGGCCCTGGCATTGGAGCTTATCTTTGGCCTGCCCCTGCACTGGGGCTATCTGGTGAGTACGCTGGTGGTGATTCCCGTCGTCACCTATGGCATTACCATGATCACCCGATTCCAGGCCTGGACGCAGCCATTCTGGGTGCTGCTGCAGCTTTTACCCATAGGCTATATTTTAATCAATGATATGGGCAGCATTGATAACTGGGTGCAGTTCCAAGGACAGAATCAAACGGGCTCCGAGTTGGACTGGCTGATGATTGGCGCCGCCTCAACCCTGCTGTTTTCCCTAGTGGCACAGATTGGTGAGCAGGCGGATTACGCACGTTTTATTCCACCTCAAGCTATAGCGGGTAAAAAATCCTGGTGGCTGGCAACGATTTTGGCCGGCCCTGGCTGGATTATTATTGGCGCCTTCAAATTATTGCTCGGCTCGTTTTTATTGGTGCTGGCGATCAACTATGGGGTCAGTCCCGAGCAGGCCGCCGAGCCAACCCAGATGTATCTGGTGGCCTTTAGCTATGTCAGCCAATCGCCATCCACGATACTGGCTCTGACCGCGGCCTTTGTGGTGCTCTCGCAGTTAAAAATTAATGTCACCAATGTCTATGCTGGCTCCATCGCCTGGTCAAACTTTTTCGCCCGCCTCACCCATGCCCATCCGGGGCGTGTGGTCTGGGTCGTGTTTAATGTGGTGGTGGCGATTATCCTGATGGAAGTGGGCATATATAGCGCCCTGGTAAAAATCCTCGGCATATTTGGCATTATTGCCCTCTCTTGGATCGGCTCCATGGTCGCGGATCTGGTGATCAATAAACCACTGGGCCTGAGTCCACCCCATATAGAATTTAAGCGCGCCCACCTCTACGATATCAATCCGGTTGGTGTGGGTGCGATGCTGATTTCCATGACTGTGGGCATCATTGCTTACAACGGTGCGCTGGGTGCTGAGGCCCAAGCTTTCTCATCATTTATCACTCTGGCCCTGACTTTTTTAATCTCTCCGCTAATTGCTTGGGCTACTAAGGGGCGCTATTACATTGTGCGTCCGGCTCCTTTGGATGCCGAGCTATCTGGCCCTCTATCTGGCCCTCTATCTAGCTCTCTATTTAGTGCCCAATGTGGTGTCTGTGAAAATCATTTCGAAAAGCCCGACATGACTTACTGCCCGCTCTATCAGCTGCCGATCTGCTCTCTATGCTGCTCTCTTGATGCTAATTGCAAAGATGCCTGTAGACCAGAAGGTTTGATCTCGAATCAATTTTTGGCCTTTGTACAGCTGTTTTTTAAATCCATCCGGCTGCGGCATATCCAATCTCGGGCGTTTAAGTTCACACTCTTATTCAGCGTTAATATGGCCATCTTCCTATCGCTAATCATGATGGCGTCGGTAAAAACCATCGGCCTTTATCCCGATCAAGCGGCCCTGATTGAAACTTTTTCCTGGACCCTCTCAGCGATATCGATAATCGTTTTAATGATCGCCACCTGGTCTTATCTACTGAGTATGGAAGGACGCCAGCTGGCACAGGACGAATCCCAGCGGCAGACCCAGTTGCTGATCAATGAAATTAGCGCTCACGAAAAGACCGATCTTGAGTTGCAGCGTTCGAAAGAAAAAGCCGATGCCGCCAATATCGCCAAGAGCCGTTATTTGGAACGAATTAGCCATGAGCTGCGCACCCCACTGAATTCGGTTATGGGGTACGCCCAGCTACTTGAGGGTGCCGACGATATTCCCCTGCCGCGACGGGAGTCGATCAAAGTGATGCGCAGCAGTAGTGAGCATCTCACCGATCTGATTGAAGGGCTGGTGGATATCTCAAAAATTGAGGCCGGACGACTCGACCTGCACCGCAACAAAGTGGATATGCTGGCGATGATTGAGCAGCTTATATATATGTTTCAAATACAGGCCCAGAGCAAAAATATAAGCCTTAACTTTAGCCATCAGGAACGGCTTCCCGAAACCGTTATTGCCGATGGTAAGCGACTGCGTCAGGTGATAATTAACCTGATTTCCAATGCGATAAAATTTACTCCCGAGGGTAGCGTTAGCGTCGATCTTAAATACCGTAATCAGGTGGCCTATTTCTCCGTCACCGATACAGGTGTGGGTATAGAGCAAGACGACATATCACGTATATCCGAAGCCTTTGTGCGCATAGCCAACCCACTGCATCAGGCTGCCGGCAGTGGCCTGGGATTGGCCATTACCCAGGCGCTGGTGCATCGCATGGGCGGTGATTTAAGTATTGAAAGTGAGTTCGGCAAGGGTTCGACATTCACCGTTTCGCTGATGCTGCCAAGCAGTCGAGAGGTCAGCCACCAACCAGTTGTTGCAGATCGGGTTATCGGCTATCAGGGCAAGACTCTCAGCCTGATGGTGGTGGATGACGATGCGGTTCAGAGGCGCCTATTAATCGATACCCTAACGCCACTCGGCTTCAATGTGATTGCCGCCGCCGATGGAGCCTCCTGCCTTCAGATGCTCGAGCAATGTGCTCCCAAGTTATTTATGCTGGATATTTCGATGCCCAATATGACGGGCTGGGAACTCGCCGCAGAGCTGCGCCAGCGCGGCATAACTGTGCCCATAGTGATGATCTCAGCAGAGGCCGACGAAGGCCTTGGGCATGGCAGAGAGCAAGATGCACCGTTGCACAATGACTACCTGGTTAAGCCGATCAATATGCCTTCACTGCTAGCCACACTGGCAGAGCAGCTTGATATCACACTGCAACTGGCCGGTGAGGCTCAGGGGCTTTCAGTAACCGCTATCAGCAACGTAAAAAATGACCCCTTAATTGTCAAAGAGCTGCTCTATTTTATTGATATTGGCTATGTCGATGGATTTAAAAATGCCCTTAGGAAAGCTGAGACAGCTGGCCGTTTGAACCCTCAATTGTGCGCTGACTTACAGCGTAATCTGGCACAGCTAGACCTGATAAAAATCCACTCCCAACTGACGACGATAAATAATGAAATCTAATTCAAAATGTAGTGGCGTCGTATTGATCGTAGACGACAACCCAGAAACCATCAGCATGCTCAACACCACCCTCTCTGAGGTTGGCCTTACGGTACTGGTGGCGTTGTCTGGACAGCAGGCACTGACCATTGCCAAGCTCATCAAACCGGAAATTATTTTGATGGATGCAATGATGCCGGAAATGGACGGCTTTGAAGCCTGCCGCCGAATCAAGGGCGATGCCCTGATCGCCCATATTCCTGTGATCTTTATGACCGGGCTAAATGCCAGTGAAGATATAGTCCGAGGTTTCGATGCTGGCGGTATCGACTATGTCACTAAACCCATAGATGTTCAGGGGTTAGTGGCACGCATAGGGGCGCAGCTAACCAACTCGCGGATTGCCAACGGCGCACGTCAGGCTCTAGATACGCTTGGCCAATACTCTCTGTCAGTGGATTTAACCGGCAAGATTCTCTGGTCCACACCCAACACTCACAGCCTAATGGCGAGCAGCGGTGCTACGCAGGACTGGATAGCCAAGAGCTTGCCTGCAAGCTTGCAACCCTGGCTGGCACTGGGTGCCAAACAGCCTCTGCGTCTGGATGATTTAGAACAGCCATTATTATTTAGCGCACTGGAATCTCAGGATGCTGATGAGAGGCTGTTGGTTGTCGAACTGGCAAACAAACCCAATGAAGCCGATCTGCTCAGGGATAAGTTTGGACTCACAGCCCGAGAAGCTGAGGTATTAACCTGGATTGCCAAGGGCAAAACCAATCATGAAATTGCGATTATTTTGGATTTTAGTCCGCGCACCGCGAACAAACATCTGGAACAAATATTCCGTAAATTAAATGTTGAAAATCGCACCACTGCGGCGGCCGTTTCCCTAAGATATTTGAGTCAAATAAAGTAATGGATCGACCCTATAAGTCATTGTGCGTAGTGCCCTAGTGCTTAACACGCATATCAATAAAACCCATTGTCTCTAATATAAACCTATCACTTTGTTGCGCAGTTTTTTGCTCGGAGAGTGTTGTATCAAGTGAGCTTGCCGAATTTGGGGGCATGCCTTGTTTAAGGTCTAAATTTAACTTTGAGGTTTATAACCATATGAAAATGTTCAAGAAAACCCTGATCGCTGCTGCTGCAGTATCAACTCTATCTTTTGCTGTTGCACCTGTAGCCGTTGCTGAAGTGGCCGCTTCTGCAACAATTTCTTCTGCTTACTTATGGCGCGGATATGATCTCGGCCAAGGCGACGCAGCCCTGTCTGCAGACATCGTCTGGAGTGAAGGCGGTTTTAGCGGTGGCTTGTGGGTTTCTTCAGGCGATGCGGCCATGGGAACTGAGTATGACATCTTCGCTGGCTATAGCGGATCTGTTGGTGAACTGAGCTACGGCATCACTTACATTAGTTATATTTACCCATCTGCCGACACACTTAATGGTGCCGGTGATTTAGAGGAAGGCGTTTACTCTTTGGGCTACGGTCCAGTCAGTCTGACTATGTATGACAGCCTTGCCGGTGATTATTCTTACACTACCTTAGGCTACGATGCGGGTAAGTTCTCTCTGATGTACGGTGTCCACGATAATGGCGCTAACGATCAAGAAAACTTCGACGTGACTTACAGCTACAACGATTCGCTGTCTTTTACCTACAGCATACCGTTTGGATCCACAGTTGAAGAAGCCGAGCCAACGCTTGTTGCTTCTTACTCTTTACCATTCTAATAAATGGTTAAAGTGAATTTAGCGGTCTCAGTGTCCTCCCAAGTTCTGAGACCAAAGGATTCCCTTAAAGAGAGCCCACTTTTGATGCTTCGTTGTATCTGCCATTGCAAATGATGGTAGCGGTGGGTCCAGAAGTCTCCGTGTTCTCCCAAGTTCAGAGACCGAAGGATTCACTAAAAATATGAAGAGGCCCTTTTAATTGCTTTGCAGTTTCAAGGGCCTTTTTTATTGCCTCCAATATCTCCATCATCTTAGCTGACCGGCTTACATCACCTTTATAGCCCGGAACTACTATATCGACATAATGCTGAGACTGAAGCCTTCGAAAGTAGGTACTATGGAGGGCTTTAGCGATAAATAATAAAACACAACAATAGGCTCGGCTTTTAACTGGCCAGAGAACCTAGGGGGAACAGATGGTTGAGTGGTATTTAGAGTATGAATATTGGGTTGCCGTGGTGCAGCTTGTCCTGGCAATGCTGGGCATGGGCGCCGGACTGCGCGTCGCTGATTTTCAGAAGGTCGTGCTACAGCCAAAAGCGGTGAATATTGGTCTGCTGATGCAGCTGGTGATCGTGCCACTGGTGGCCTTTGGCTTTATTGTCTTCACCGACCTGCCCTCCGGAATGATTATTGGTATCGCCATTATTGCGGCCATACCCGGTGGCACCTCATCGAATATCTTTACCTTTATGGCCCGCGGCAATGTTCCCCTGTCCATCAGTATCACCGCGCTAACCTCGGTAGCCTGTCTGGTCACCACACCCTTGATTTTAGATTTTTTGATCGCTGAATATATGCCAGACAGCTTTACCATGCCGACCCTGAGAGTGGCGATTGAAATTGGTCTCTGCCTGCTACTGCCACTGCTGCTGGGTATGGCGTTTCTGCGTCGCTTCCCCGCCTATGCGGTACGCTTTTCAACTGTCTGTGTAAGGGGCTCACTGCTGGGTATTGCGATGATCGCCGCCGGCTCCATTGGTGCCGGCCGACTCAATATAGCCAATACACCCACTGCTGATCTGATCACCTTACTTGGGTTTATTATTGGCCTGACCGTTATCGGCATCGGTTTAACCAAAGCCTTTGGGCTAGCGCAAGAAGATAATACGGCTATCGAAATGGAAGTGGTAGTGCGCAATATCAATCTCGGATTTTTGCTCAAGGTTTCGCTGTTCCCGCTGGTTGCAGGAGAGGTCAATGCTGTGGCCGACATGGTGCTGCTGTCGCTGCTGCTCTATGGCTCTTGGCAATTAGTTATGGGGGTCGTGCTTATCGTTTGGCGACGCAGGAATACGGCAGGATTTGTAAAAGCCGTACCCTCAGAGCTGTAAACCCAATACCATCAAAAAGGGGTTCCCATAGTAACCCTGTGGATTTATCTGACTATCAGGATTACAGCAGCGGAGGTTGCGCTCAACATCAGGGCTCAACATCAGGCCTCAACATTAGACATTGCTAACCGCCGCCCTGATAAGCTGTTCCATCGCC
>Ga0307488_10001464_pt1 | contig 19657 bp, 13 predicted proteins | sample SB02metaG_FD_202248 | JGI IMG/M metagenome (GOLD analysis project Ga0307488, IMG submission 202248) | Sea-ice brine microbial communities from Beaufort Sea near Barrow, Alaska, United States - SB 0.2 | ecosystem: Environmental > Aquatic > Marine > Coastal | place: USA: Alaska | collected... | reverse complement strand
TGTTTTAAAACATGTAATGAATGTTTAAAACAAACAGATGGATTAATCAGTTCTGTATGCAAAAACGACCAATTTGTCGTAAAGCGTTTATCTTAAAACGCAACTTGCAAGCCTAATACGGCTAATCAACTGTGAAGCGAGTAACTTTTCACAGGCTTGATTAAACAGAACCCTTACATCAGCGATATAATTAACCTATTGATCGCCATTGATGTAAAGAATACAAAAGAATTGACAAGATATTTGAATAATGAAATAGCCAGACAAGCATTCGTTTTTGAATACAACTAAGTTTTAGAATAATGAATCAGTAAGCTAAACGCGCAGCCTCGTTTAGCGCCTATAAAATATAGGTTAAGTGTTTAAAACAGTGCATTAAATAATTAATGGCCATAACACTAAGGCTTAAAAAACTTAACATTTAGGATACAGTCGTGAGGCTGCATTGAATAATTGTCACATTACTGCGTAGTTCTTTACTTGTGGTGACCGGTACTTTACCGAGCTAACAAGAATGAAAAGAATGTTAATCAATGCCACTCAGCTAGAAGAATTGCGAGTTGCACTTGTAGATGGTCAAAAACTGTATGACTTGGACATAGAAAGCCCAGGCCATGAACAAAAAAAATCCAACATATATAAAGGTACTATTACCCGTGTAGAACCTAGTCTAGAAGCTGCATTTGTCGATTATGGTGCTGATCGTCACGGTTTCCTTCCTCTAAAAGAAATTGCCAGAACTTACTTCCCCCAAGGTTATAGATTTGAAGGTCGCCCTAATATCAAAGAGGTGATAAAAGAAGGCCAAGAAGTTATTATTCAAATTGATAAAGAAGAACGTGGCCAAAAAGGCGCAGCCTTAACCACCTTTATCAGTCTTGCTGGTAGTTACTTAGTATTGATGCCAAACAATCCTCGCGCTGGCGGTGTATCTCGTCGTATTGAAGGCGACGAGCGTACTGAATTAAAAGCAGCGTTAAGTGGCTTAGACCTTCCAGACGGCATGGGGCTAATCGTCAGAACCGCTGGTGTAGGCAAAACAACTGAAGAGCTTGCCTACGATTTAGATTACCTAGTATCAGGTTGGGGCCGAATTAAAGAAATGGCTGACTCTCGCTCTGCTCCTTTCCTTATTCACCAAGAAAGTGATGTGGTAGTGCGTGCTATTCGTGATTACCTAAGACGTGATATTGGTGAAATCCTTATCGATAATGCCGTAGTACACGAAAGAGCATTAAAACATGTTGAGCAGATGCGCCCTGATTATGCTAATCGTGTAAAACTTTATAATGGTGATGTGCCTTTGTTTAGCCATTATCAAATTGAAAGCCAAATTGAATCGGCTTTCCAACGTGAAGTAAGACTTCCCTCAGGCGGCTCAATAGTCATTGATCCGACAGAAGCGTTGATTTCAATAGACATTAACTCTGCCCGAGCCACAAAAGGTAGCGATATTGAAGAAACAGCCTTTAACACCAACCTTGAAGCGGCAGACGAAATTGCACGTCAATTACGCTTACGTGATGCCGGTGGTTTAGTCGTCATCGACTTTATCGATATGACCCCAGTGCGTCACCAACGTGAAGTTGAAAACCGCATGAAGGACGCAGTTCGCGGTGACAGAGCAAGGGTACAATTAGGGCGTATTTCACGTTTTGGATTACTAGAAATGTCACGCCAGCGTTTACGTCCATCTTTAGGTGATTCAGCTAATAACGTGTGTCCAAGGTGTAGTGGTCACGGTACGGTTCGTGGTACAGAGTCCTTAGCATTATCTGTGCTGCGTATTATGGAAGAAGAAAGCATTAAAGATAATACAGGGCAAATAGAAGCCCAGTTGCCTGTTAATGTGGCAACTTATTTACTCAATGAAAAACGTAATTCAGTGCGTAGCGTTGAAAAACGTCACAGTGTGCAGTTAGTTATAATCCCTAATCCGAAAATGGAAACTCCCCAGTATAGCGTTGCTCGCAGACGCCCAGATGACGCGGTACAGGAAATGAGTTATAACTTGCCATTAATTGAGCAAGAAGAAAATATTACCGATAAAAATGTTGCACCAGCAACAGCTAAAGAACAACCAGCGCTACAAAGCCTTATTGCACCTGAGCAGAAAAAAGCGCCACTTGCTTCAGCTTCCACTCAAGTTAAATCAGAAAGTTTGTTAGATAAAGTCAGCAAATGGATTTCTGCTTTATTTAAAGCGGAAGAAAAAGTGGTTCCTAAGAAAACTACTCATACTCGAAATCAAGGTACTAATCAGCGTCAAAATAGAAATGTTCGCCCTGATAGAAACAAACGTAATAGCAAAAATCATGAGCGTAAAGAGCACGGTGAACAGTCAGCTAATCGCACTGAACGTCCAGATAAACATGACAAAAATGACAGAAACGAACGTTCTGATCGTAAACCTAGGAATGATAATCGTAAACCACGCCGCGATGACAAACCAGTAGAAGCAAAACAAGATGCAGCAATGGTGACAAAAAGCAGTGCACCAGCACCTGCATCAGCGCCGGCACCAGCCAAGAAAAAAGAACAGGTAGCAGAACGCAGAAAGCGTCGCGATACCAGACGTAGTGTCAGAGTTGAAGATAATAATGACGAGCAAAAGAAAGTAGTGGAAGCGGTTCAAGAAACTCAGGCGCCCATTATTGAGCAACCAGAAATAGTCGTTCAAAATGATACTGTGTCAGAGAGTACAGCATCCAATGAGCAAAAAACCGTTGAACCAGCACAAGTAGATGTGGCCGCAGAAGCTATTTCTGAAACCACAGACGCTCCAGCAGTTAGCGAAACGAATGAAACAATTGAAACAATTGAAACAAATGAAACAAATGAAACAGATAAGGATGAAGAATCTACAACTCGTACTCGCAGTCGTCGATCTCCTAGGCATATTCGCGCGGCGGGTCAAAAACGTCGTAAAGAAGGTGACGAGAAAGACGAAACTGAAGCAACTGAAGTCACTCAAGATGAACTTCAATTCGATGAACCTGTTGTTGCGCCTGCTGTCGACACAGCATCTGTAATATCTGTATCTGAAGAAAAACTAGCACATGTAGCCGAAGAATCAGCGACTAAGGCTGCTCAGGGTGTCGATTCGCCTGAACCTGCGGCGCAACATGCAAGTGGAACAGAAAGTAATGTGGCTGCAACTGAGACTGAAAAAGAAGATATGTCTAAGCCAGTCAAAAAGGAGCCCGCTAAGAAAACGCCCAAAAAGGTTACGTCTTTGAAAGTGGTGGCTAAGCCAGTCAAAAAGGAATCAGTGTCAGCTCCTATGGCCCGGCCTGCTTCCATTGATGAAGCCTTTGTTGATGTTAAAATCGGCACTATGGACGACGCCGCCAGACCAGAAGTGAAACGCTCTGGAAAATCGTTTTCAAGTTCATCGAATGCAACTGCAGCACCAGCGGCACGACCTGGTTCGTAAACTAGTCAATTAAATACTCGCAAGAGTTGAGAAAATGCCGCAAGTCTTCACTGACTTGCGGCATTTTATTGTTAGTCTCAGTGCTATTGTGTGTTGTTTACTGTATCCTCTCGCGACTATTTTAGGCTATTTAAAATTTAAGCTATGCCTGACAATGTCTACGACTTTGCCGGGCAACTAAGCTAATCACCCTATTTGAGAATTATCTATGAGTTTTGCCGACCTAGGCCTTTCACCAAAAATTTTATCCGCTGTAGCCAGTAAAGGGTACACTACCCCCTCACCCATTCAAGCTAAAGCCATACCCGCGGTATTGCAAGGTAGTGACGTAATGGCAGCTGCGCAAACAGGTACAGGTAAAACGGCTGGATTTACTCTGCCCATATTACATTTACTGAGCCAAGGACAATCAGCCCGGCCTAACCAAGCTCGCGCATTGATACTGACTCCCACAAGAGAGTTGGCAGCACAAATAGCAGAAAGTGTGCAAACTTATGGTAAGGACCTTCCTTTAAAGTCTGCCGTAGTATTTGGCGGTGTGGGTATTAACCCACAGATGATTAAATTACGTAAAGGCGTTGATATATTAGTTGCCACACCTGGTCGTCTTCTTGACTTATACAACCAAAATGCAGTGAAGTTTAGTGAGTTAGAAATCCTTGTTATGGACGAAGCCGATCGCATGTTAGACATGGGCTTTATTCACGACATAAAAAAAATAATAAAGTTGTTACCTCAAAAACGTCAAAATTTGATGTTTTCAGCCACCTTTTCTGACGACATTCGAAAACTTGCCAAAGGTTTGGTCAATAATCCAATAGAGATATCTGTATCACCTGCTAACACAACAGTCGATTTAGTTGAACAATGGGTGTACCCGGTAGATAAAAGTAAAAAATCCCAATTACTGACCCACTTGATTAAACAAAATGATTGGCAACAGGTATTGGTTTTTAGTCGTACTAAACATGGTGCCAACCGCATTGCCAAGCAACTTGAAGCCCATGGCATCAGCTCAGCAGCAATTCATGGTAACAAGAGTCAAGGCGCACGTACCAAAGCACTCGCAGACTTTAAGCAAGGTAAAGTGAAAGCCTTGATAGCAACTGATATTGCTGCCCGTGGTTTGGATATTGATCAATTACCCCAAGTAGTCAATTTTGATTTACCCAATATACCCGAAGACTATGTCCATAGAATTGGACGTACGGGTCGCGCTGGGGCCACTGGTCAAGCTATATCGATGGTAACCCAAGATGAATTCAAAGAATTAGTCGATATTGAAATATTGATCAAGCAACTTATTCAGAGAAAAATCACCGTTGGTTTTGAAACCACACAGCCATTACCTGAATCAAAACTGGGTCAACGACCTATTAAAGCTAAAAAACCGAAGCTAGCTCAATCTGGTCACAGAGATGGGCAGCGTTCTGGGCGAAATGCCTCTGGTGGACAGCCACCTAAAAGCAATCATTCACGGAATAGAAATAAAAGCCAATCCTCTGGCAACACTGGCAATCGTTAATAGATAGTCACTTAAAATAATGGCTCAAATCTTAGGCTATATTTTAGTAACCTATTTAGGGTAGCGATATTAAATCTTGAAAGTGCAGGTATTTAACACTTGCACTTTCATCGCCAAAACTTTACATATTTGCAGTGAGTATCCTGTCCAGATGATTAGCAAAATGCTGCCTATCAGTTTGATTTAATGGCGGCGGCCCCCCTGACTGTTCACCGCTGGCACGCATGGTGTCCATAAAGTCGCGAATATTGAGTCTTGCACGAATATTCTCAGTGGTAAACAGCTCTCCTCTTGAGCTTAATACTTGGCCACCCTTTTCAATTACTTCTGCTGCTAACGGAATATCACTGGTGATCACTAAATCATTGGGTTCAATTTGCCGCACTATTTCATCATCAGCCACATCAAACCCAGCACTCACTTGCATAGAGCGAATAAACTTAGACCCAGGGGTACGAATATATTGATTGGCCACAAAAATGGTTTCAACCTTTTTACGCTCTGCTGCACGAAATAGAATATCCTTTATCACCACTGGACATGCATCCGCATCTACCCAAATTTTCAATGTAAACCTCTCTTTTTTAATAAAATAATTAGTTTTATGGCACAACGTCGCCCGCCACTGATATCAATTGTTGTCTTTGTTTTTCTGTTAACACACTCAAGTACTTTTCAGTTATTTTGAATTCTGCATGTCTTATGTGGTATTTTTTCGAATGCTCGAACAAGGTTTGTTGCATCTTAACACGCGATGCACTGGCCTCTATCTCTATTGCCGGTGTTTTAGCCACACTAATATTGGGGGCTTGGGTAACGAGGTCACTCAATGTATCTTTATCACCAGCGACAAAATTATGGGGATGAATAAAGTAATCTTTTTGAGTCATCATCGTTACACCCAAAAGTCCTACAGAGGCCACTAATGAAAACCATTGTCATGCCTTTTTGGAACGGTTTTATTGGGATACGGTTGTTGGTTAAGTGTCTGATCTTTATATAATAAACTTGGATTGTTGCTAAGTTGTTGTTTGGCCAATGCCTTCATCATAGCGTCTGTCTGAGTACTAGGCCTTCAGCTTGAAGTGTAGTGTTTAGCCTGCTGATAACGCAATCAGTCAAGATAACGATTGTTAGATGTATTCAAGGTTAGCTCATATAAGGCTGTGACGGCATGCCCTGCAACAATTTCACCCCTTATCATGGTTAAAGTCTTCGGACTTTAACGTACGATTTTCGAAGCCTAACAAACGGTATTCGGCTACCTTTTTTTGTTGATCCATCAAACCTGATACATTCGACGGATTCAACTCTGAAGTGCATAACACCCAATTTCGGCCAGTAATAAAAAGGGTTATTTATTTTAAGCGTTTTTCGTTAATCATTTAAACCAAAAAATGGTGAATATCACTAATAGTTAAAATTACAAGCTCGCCTTATATTTGCATGATTCTACTATTTAACTGTTTTATATAGGTTTTATTGGGTTGGCATAGTCAATGCAAAATATCCTACAACATCTCAGACAAGATCTGGCGTTATACCCAGATAAACAGACTCCCTATTCACTTTAAACTTGCTTTTCAGGAAACCCAAAATGGAATCAATAATAAATAAAAAGGTTGGCCTTAGAGTACTTTCGATACTGCCTATACTGCTATCAGTTAGCCTACTTAGTAGTTGTAGTGAAGCCGAGGCCTTAGATGAACACACCCAAGAAGTCATTATCTCGGTTCCTGTAGAGGTCGCACCATTGTCGATAGGTCATATCTCCTCAAATTATGCGACGACTGCGGTTTTAGAAGCGAAAGAAGAGGCCTTTGTTGTACCAAGAGCGTCAGGGATCATTGAACGTATTTATGTAGAAGAAGGGGACTATGTGGAAAAAGGACAAATATTGGCGCAAATTGAACCCCGTCGTTACCACCTAAACCTCGACCGAGCAAAAGCAGATTTAGTAGGCATTGAAAAAGAGTTAGCAAAAATTAATAAGGTGTACAATAAGCAGTTGGTCAGTGTCGATACTTATGACAAACTGACCGCACAATATGAATCAGCCAAAGCCACCCGCTCCCTTGCCGAACTCGATTTAAGAGAAGCCACAATAACAGCGCCTATATCAGGTTATATTGCAGAACGAAATGCCAAAGTGGGCAACCTAAGCGAGTCCTTCCAGCGTGAAAGAATGTTCCATATAGTTCAGCAGAAAGAATTATATGGAATTGTCTATTTGCCTGAAAAAGAACTATCTAAAGTGCATAAAGAGCAACAAGCCTCTTTAGACTTAACGGCATTTGAAGGTGACGACATTCTCGCCTTTGTCGAACGTATTAGCCCAGTTATCGATTCAAAAACTGGGACGTTTAAAGTCACATTACGGGTACCTAACCCTGATAATTTACTCAAATCAGGCATGTTTGCCCAAGTTAAACTAAATTACGACACCAAACAAAATGTGGTACTTCTACCACGAAAAGCATTACTTGCCATAGACGATAGTATCAATGTGTTTGTGGTTACAGATGGCATAGCAAGTAAAAAGGCTGTCACTGTGGGTTATCAAGAAGGTAAAGTGGTAGAAATATTAAGTGGCTTATTAGGCACTGAAAAAGTGGTTATCACCGGGCATCGAAACCTTAGGGATCAGGCCCCTGTTGAAATAGTCAATGATGACGATAGCCAAAACGAAGCTTTAGAAATAGCTCAAAAAGCCACTAGTCAGCTAGCGAAAGGATAGGGGGCGTCTTATGAACATTGTTGAGATTGCGGTCAAACGGCCAGTCACAGTATGGATGTTTACCTTTGCAGTTATTTTATTTGGTATGGTTTCACTATCGCGTCTGGCGATAAACCTGTTACCGGAATTGTCCTACCCTACCCTGACTATCCGCACAGATTATATTGGCGCAGCACCTGGCGAAATAGAACAACTGGTATCTAAACCTATAGAAGAAACTATAGGTGTGGTTAAAGGTGTACGCACAGTCACGTCCACCTCTAAAGCGGGTCAATCTGATGTATTACTCGAGTTTGAGTGGGGCACAGATATGGACTTAGCCAGTCTTGAAGTGCGGGAAAAACTAGACACACTACAATTACCCTTGGATATAAAAAAGCCATTAATATTACGCTTTAATCCTAGCTTAGATCCGGTCATGCGTTTTGGCTTAGGGGGTGCTGAAGTTGTAAATGAAGCAACAGGTGCAAAACCCCTAGCAATAGATGGGGCCACCAAAACTAAAGACAACCAGCAAGTAGCATTGACCAACCAAGGTATTAAAGCACTAAGGATATACGCCGAAGAACAAATCAAGCGGCAACTCGAATCAGTAGTGGGGGTGGCATCGGTTAAAGTAGGTGGCGGCTTAGAAAATCAAATTCAGGTATTGGTTGACCAACAAAAAACCAGTCAAATGAACATCACTGTTAGTGAAGTCATTAGACGTTTAAAAGATGAAAACGTCAATTCCTCTGGTGGCCGAGTAAAAGATGGCTCACAAGAGTATTTAGTGCGCACCTTAAATCAATTTCAAACCTTAGACGATATACGTGACCTGTTTATCGCTAAACGGGAAGGTAAAAACATTCGTTTAGGCGACATTGCCACAGTGCAAGATGCGCACAAAGAGCCTACTTCTATGAACCGCTTTAATGGTTTTGAAGGCGTAGAAATAGCGATTTACAAAGAAGGCGATGCTAACACTGTGCAAGTTGCACAAAACATACTGTCTCGCATTGACCAGTTGCAAGATGACATACCCAGCCAATATCAGTTGCAGTTGGTATACGATCAATCTAGGTTTATTGCCAGTGCAATTAACGAAGTAAAATCAGCCGCCGTTATTGGTGGTTTGCTGGCCATGTTGGTGTTGTATCTGTTTCTGAAAAACATTTGGTCAACATTGATTATTTCTATCTCCATTCCTGTCTCAATTATTGCCACATTTAATCTTATGTATGGCAATGATATTAGCTTAAATATTATGAGTTTAGGGGGTATTGCCCTGGCTATTGGTCTACTTGTCGATAACTCCATAGTGGTATTAGAAAACATTGCTCAACATAAAACTAAAACCGAAAATTTCAAACAGGCTGCAATCATAGGCACCAAAGAAGTATCGATGGCCATCATCGCGTCAACATTGACAACCATGGCCGTATTTTTCCCATTAGTCTTTGTTGAAGGCATAGCCGGCCAGTTGTTTAGCGACCAAGCGTTAACCGTAACTTTTGCCTTGGCTGCATCGCTAGTCGTAGCACTAACCTTGATACCTATGTTGGCAGCAAGAGAGAAACCCAATGATGCGAAAAACGATAAACAAACCTTAGATTTAGGAGAAAGCCTCGATAAAACGATTCCAACGTCAAAAACAGGTTGGTTTTTTCATTATTTATCACTGCCACTTTATTGGTTAGTTCAATTGCTTTTCCATTTTATACCTTTTGTTATGACGTCCTTAATCGTTTTCTTATTCAGACTATTAAGCAAAGTATTTGGTACCTTATTTCGTCCATTATTATGGGTATTTGATAAAAGTTTTGCGCAAATCGAAAAAATCTACTTAGCTGCACTTAAACAAGCATTACGTATTCGCCTATTAATGTTAACTGCCGTGATGGCGGTTTCTTTGGCGTCAGTGTTGTTATTACCTAAGCTAGGCATGGAGCTGATCCCTGATATGTCCCAAGGTGAGTTTTTTGTGGAAATCAACCTACCAACAGGCTCCCAATTAGAAAACACCGACAGTGTGATTGCTGGCTTAGCAAAATTCACAGCTGACCTTGAAGGCGTAGAGCGCACCTATGCTTTAGCTGGAACGGGAAGTTTAATGAATGTATCAGCCAGTCAAGGCGGTGAATATTGGGGCAAGCTGAATGTGGTAATGCAAACCGATGGTCCTGCTGAGGCAAGTCAACTGGTGATGGACAAAATGCGCGATTATTTGTCACAACAAGCGGGGGTGCAGAGTCAATTTGGTCAACCTGCATTGTTTACCTTTGCTACACCCTTAGCGGTACAAATCGTAGGTTATGATCTTGAAAAATTGGCAAAATATAGCCAAAAGATGGAAGCTATCATGCAAGGTGATAAACGTTTCGCAGATGTGAAGTCATCATTACAATCAGGTAATCCAGAACTTAAAATCAAATTCGACCATAGAAAGCTCGCCCAGCTTGGTATCCATGCACCCGATGTATCTAAACTAATATCAGCAAAAATTGGTGGCGAAGTAGCGACAAAATACAGTATTGAAGACCGCAAAGTCGATATCCTAGTCAGAACCATTGAAAAACAACGGGATTCTATTGCTGATATTGGTCAAATGATCGTTAATCCAGGTGCTAGCCCCTCTATCCCCTTGGCAGCCGTGGCAGAAATTAGTATGTCAATCGGTCCAAGTGAAATCACCCGTATAGGTCAAGAGCGGGTTGCAGTGGTTTCAGCCAACTTAAATTATGGTGATTTAAACGAAGCGGTATTAGCCGTACAACAACATATCGATACGTTAACATTGCCTTTAAACATGCAAGCTAAAGTAGCCGGACAGAGTGAAGAAATGGAAAACAGTTTTCAATCTTTACAGTTTGCTTTAGCACTGGCGATATTTTTAGTGTATCTGGTCATGGCCTCTCAATTTGAGTCATTATTACACCCCTTACTGATTTTATTTACTGTGCCTTTAGCTTGCGCGGGGTCTATTTACGGCTTGTACCTGTCAGGCACCAATATCAGTGTAGTGGTATTTATCGGACTCATTATGCTGGCGGGTATTGTCGTGAATAATGCCATAGTGTTAATCGACCGAATTAACCAATTGCGCGCCTCTGGACTAGAAAAAACCGCGGCTATCATAGACGCGGCACACAGTCGCCTACGACCAATTTTAATGACCACACTTACGACCTCATTAGGATTATTACCTATGGCAATCGGGTTAGGAGAAGGCGCAGAAATTCGTACACCTATGGCCATCACTGTTATTTACGGTTTACTTTTTGCCACCCTTCTCACCTTATTTTTTATCCCTGTGATCTACAGTTTATTTGACCGCAAGCAGTTTGAAAAACAATCAGTGGTATTGCCAATAAGCACAGATGATGGGGAGACAATATATGGATAAGTTCAAAAGTGCTGGTTCTGCATTAGCGGATTTTGCGATACGCCGCCCAGTCACCATTATGATGTTATTTTTATCTATGTTGGTATTTGGCATTATATCCAGTCAGCTATTACCACTGGAAAAATTCCCCAGCATTGATATTCCCGAGATATCGATTCGTATTCCTTACAACGATGCGACACCGGTGGAAGTGGAGAAAATGATCACTCGGCCAGTAGAAGAAGCGTTAGCCACTATGTCTGGCATCAAACGTTTGCGTTCTCGTTCTTCTGAAGAAGGTGCTGAAATCCAATTACAGTTTGCGTGGGATGAAAATCTAAAAGCCAAAGGCATTGAAGCAAGAGAAAAAATAGATGCTATAAGGGCAGAGTTGCCTGATGATGTAGAACGGATATTGGTATATCAATTTAACACCAACGACATGCCCATTTTTTCATTGCGAGTGTCCAGCGAACGTGACCTTTCTAGCGCCTATGACTTACTTGACCGTAACTTAAAGCGGCCAATCGAAAGAGTGGCGGGCGTGTCTAAAGTCGAGCTTTACGGTGTCACAAAAAAGCAAATATCGATTCGTTTAGATCAACAACTGATGGCAGCGCTGCAAGTGGATACCAATGAATTGGCGAGCGCTTTAAGTGATGCCAACTTTTCCCTTACCGCAGGCAGTTTTATTGACTCAGATATTGAACAAAAGATCACAGTCAATCCACAGGGTGAATTTACTAGCTTGCAGGAAATCCGTGACCTGATGGTTAAAAAGGGCGTGCACCTTAGCGATATAGCCTTGGTAAAATTCGAAAAACCAAAACGCACTGAAGGTCGACATTTGGATCAGTCCTATGCAGTAGGATTTAACATTTTTCGCGAGTCGACCAGTAATATGGTTGAGGTATCCAGTAAAGTGTTAAAGGTGATAGAAGATGCCAACTCAAATCCAGCGTTTAATGGCATCCACTTATTTATTATGCAAAACGAAGCAGAAAGTGTTACCGAGTCTCTTTCTGATTTGCTTAATGCCGGCATGATTGGCGCTTTATTATCGTTACTTGTGCTTTACGCGTTTTTACGCAATATAACCAGCACCTTATTAGTGGTGTTGTCTGTACCTTTTAGTATTTGTATTACCTTAGGCTGCATGTTTATGTTGGGTTATACCATCAATATTTTATCTATGATGGGCCTAATGTTGGCGGTGGGTATGTTGGTAGATAATGCGGTGGTGGTAACTGAAAGCATTGACCAAGAAAAGCAGAAAAATCCAGATGTGATTGCCGCCACAAAAGCCGGTGTGGGTAAAGTAAGCTTAGCCGTCATCGCTGGGACGATCACTACTGCCATTGTTTTTTTACCGAATATTGTCGGCGCTAAGGTCAACATTACTATCTTTTTAGAGCATGTTGCCATTGCAATCTGTATCTCATTATTTGCATCGCTATTGATTTCGCAAACGCTGATCCCGCTACTTTCAACCAAAATTAAAACCAAGGTAGCTACAAACGGCAACAGCAAACAACCTAAACCACTTGGAAAAATGGCTACTTGGTATAAACAGATACTGACTTGGTCACTTAAAAATCAAGGAAAAACCAGCTTAATTGCGATTTTGATCCTGGCGAGTACAGCACTACCTATGCAGTACGTTACCGGTGATGATGATAACAACAACGATCAAAATAGAGTATGGATGAACTACGACATTCAAGGCAGTTTTAGCTTAGAAGAAGTGGAAAAAACGGTGAGTAAAATGGAAAAGTACTTGTATGCCAATCAGGAGAAGTTTCATATCAAACAGGTTTATACCTATTACACCGCAGGTTTTGCGGTATCGGGAATTACCCTAATTGATGATCTACCAGTGTCCCAGTCAGAAGTCAAAAAACAAATCACCGATAACTTGCCCAAGTTTGTCAGGGCGAAACCTTCGTTCCAATGGGAGCAAGGAAATGGCGGTGGCATTCAAATGACGCTTATAGGCGACTCTTCTGAGAGACTTATTCAAATAGCGAAACAAATCATTCCAATATTGGCCAATGTAGCAGGGCTGTCAGAAGTCAAAACGGATACCAGTCGCCAAAAACAGGAATTACAAATCCTCATAGACAGGCAAAAAGCATTTCGTTTTGGGCTCAATACCCGGGATATTTCTCGCGTTGTCTCTACCGCATTGCGGGGGACAAACCTGCGTACTTTTCGCAACGGCGATAGCGGTGAGATAGACATTCGTTTAATGTACGACCAAGAATTGCAAAATTCGGTAGACGCACTCAAGAACTTAACTATCACTCGTGAGTCTGGGCGAAATGTCACCTTAGATATGATTGCTAAATTGGAGGTCAAACCAAGACTCTCTGAAATTAACCGTAGCTATCGCCAAACTTCTATTACCATTGGTGGCAATTTACAAGACGGTTTTACCTTAGAAGATGCACAAAAGAGTATTGAAGGTGTGATGCAACATATCAAATTGCCCACTGGTTATGACTGGACATTTGATGGCAGCATTAAACGCCAAAACCAAAACGAAGATGCCATGCAAACCAATATGTTATTAGCCTTAATCATGATTTACATTGTGATGGCGGCTTTATTTGAGTCATTACTTTTGCCCACGGCGGTGATCACCTCTCTTTTGTTTTCAATGACAGGGGTCTTTTGGGCCTTGTTTGCAACAGGTTTAGATATGTCGATTATGAGTATGATTGGTATGTTAATACTAATGGGAATAGTGGTGAACAACGGCATTGTGCTGGTGGATAGGATAAATCAACTAATCAATAACGGTTACGCAGTGCAACAAGCGATCATCGAAGCCTGTTTAACGCGCGTTAGGCCAATACTGATGACAGTGGCGACCACTGTATTAGGCCTAGTGCCATTGGCAATAGGCAGTACCCGAATTGGTGGCGATGGTCCACCCTACTCGCCCATGGCCATTTCAATTATTGGTGGTTTGATATTTTCTACATTAACCAGTTTGGTATTAGTGCCTCTCGTTTATTTATTACTGCTAAAACTCAAAGCAAAAACAGTTGAAATGATCACTAACAGTAAACGTATGGTTAATCGCATCATAAGCATTTAAAAAGCCAGAGAAGAGAAAATAATGAACAAATTAAGCAGGTGGATTGTGTTGCCAATACTAGCCATAGCCGCTATTTATTTTTATAGCATTGGCAATGCTTCCAGTCTAATTGTGTTTTTGATCCTTGGCTTTATGTTTGAACTAGGCTTTTGGTTAAAGGCTTTCCCTAGAAAAAACAACAAACGTTAAACACCATTAATATTTACAACTTTATTTCTCCAAGACCTCAGACAACAGGTTAATCGCCTGTTGTTCTGATGCATCTAGCTCACCATCCGCCATAGCAACATCCCTGACTAACTGCATAGCTTGTTGTTTCATGTCATTATCAATCAACAACTTAGCTCTGTGGGTTAAGTAATCATCTGTAGTATTGGTTTTAATCGCGGCATAACATTTCAGCAAGGTAGTGGTGTAATATTCTTCCTTACTCACCTTGGCACTCCACTCAATGGTACCCAGCCATTCGCGCATAAAGTGTGTTTCTTGTTCAGTGATCACTCCATCAGCAACAATCAGGAATAACACTAAATCAAACAACGCCTCACGTTGCTGTTGATCTTGGCAATGCCCCATATCTATCGACTGTATAAACGCATCAAATTTCATTTGTTACTCCTTTAAAATAGAATACCCTATCACGTTGAATTCGTATTTATCGTAAGCTTTGTCACAATGTTATATACCCATACTACCTCAAAATGACGGAATCAGCGTGAGTTTAAAGCGGTTAAGTCAAGGCGGTTATTTGCAGACCTAGTGGTCTAAGTCAAAAATAGCCAACGCAGGATAAATCGCTTCAAAAACCGCCAATAGAGAACCGATGGGACACCCCACTTCTTCGTTGCGCCAATTCAGAAAGTGGTCGTCATTCAGTCATTGATGCGACTTTAATTGAATCGCCCAAGTCGTTCTGAAACACGCATGTTGAGGTGGTATAGGTACACATGTAAATTGAGAATTAGTTTACTTTAGTTTAGGCTATCTCAAATTTTTATGCTGTGTCACTATTAATGATAAAAAATGATCCTAACCCACAATATTTAGCAGCCTGTAATCGATATGAAAACATGTCCTATGGTCGATGCGGTAAAAGCGGACTTAAATTACCTGCCTTATCGTTAGGGTTATGGCAAAATTTTGGTGCTATAGACTCGACTCAAAATGCTCAAAACATGTTACATCGTGCATTTGATTTAGGCATTAATCATTTCGATTTAGCCAACAATTATGGCCCTCCTTTTGGTTCTGCAGAAGCAACATTTGGTCAGGTTATGGCAAAAAGTTTTAAGCCCTATCGCGATGAAATATTGGTCTCCAGCAAAGCGGGATACGACATGTGGCCTGGTCCTTATGGCATGGGTGGTTCACGTAAATATTTAATCGCCAGTTGTGACCAAAGTCTAAAGCGCACGGGGCTTGATTATTTTGACGTGTTTTATTCACACTGTTATGACCCCGACACGCCACTTGAAGAAACCATGCAAGCGTTAGACTATATTGTGCGTTCAGGTCGCGCCATGTATGTAGGGATTTCTAGTTATTCACCGGTTCATACCAAACAAGCCATGCGTATTTTACAAGATTTAGGTACACCTCTGCTGATCCACCAGCCTAGTTATAATATGTTTGATAGGTGGATAGAAGACGGATTGACAGACGTTTTGTTAGAGGAAGGCGTTGGCTCAATTGTATTCTCTCCATTAGCCCAAGGTTTTTTAACCAATAAATATCTTAAAGGGGTTCCTCAAGGTTCTCGGGCATCACGTAGCCATCAAATTTATTTAACCGAAGACAATATCAGCCAAGAGAAAGTTGCAAAAGTCATGCAGCTTAATCAACTCGCCATACTAAGAGGGCAATCTCTGGCACAAATGGCGGTTGCTTGGGTACTTAACAATAAAGCTGTCACTAGCGCTATTATTGGCGCAAGTAAAGTCAGTCAAATTGAAGACTGTGTGGCAGCTTTAGATAACTTAGCATTTACTCAACAAGAACTCATCAGCATCGACAATATACTAGGACAGTAACTTGCCAATACACTTAGCCATTATTAATCCCAAAAGCCCACAAAACATGGGCAGCATTTTGCGTGCTGCCGGTTGTTATCAAGCACAAAGCATTCGTTATACAGGCGAGCGTTATGCCCGAGCCAAAGCGTTTCAAACCGACACCAAAAATATACATTTAAATATTAAGGTCAGTCATGTTGATGAGATCATTTGTACAACAACAGACACAAACCTTACGAAAGTGGCAGTAGAACTGGTAGAAGGCGCAACGCCACTGCCTAATTTCATTCATCCTGAAAATGCCTTATATATATTTGGCCCTGAAGATGGGTCAATTGAGCAAGAGATAGTGGATCAATGTGATCATGTGGTATACATCCCTACTGTGGGCTGCATGAATCTAGCAGCTACAGTCAACGTATTACTCTATGACCGCTTATCCAAAACCACACAGATGCCTGTAGACGATGAAGTGATAAAGAATAGCCGAGATACCAATAACCGCACAAAAGCAAAGTAGGCTCATTCATTAATAAAATACGAACTATTTGGTTTTTGTCATCACATTTCCTTTGTCATCTCTAGCTAACCGTGTGAATATTAAACAAAACAACCCATTTTGTAATTAATCACACAATAAAATAGAAGGAATATCTAATGAGTGATGATAACCGCATCCCACGTAATTCAGAAAATGACCATACTAGTGAAATGGCCGAAGTCCGCAGACAATTTATTAAACAAAAAACGGGTGCAGAGTTGACCCATACAGGCCAATTTAGTATCGACCCCGCAGTGTTACCGGGCAACATCGAAAACTTTATTGGTATAGTGCAAATGCCAGTTGGTGTGGCAGGACCCATTCTAGTGAATGGTGAACATGCCAAAGGGGAGTTTTACGTGCCTCTTGCTACCACTGAAGGTACATTAGTTGCCAGTTATAGTCGTGGAATGCGCGTGATCAATGAATGTGGCGGAGTGAAAACCACTGTTGTTGAAGGTTTTATGCAACGGGCGCCCGCTTTTATCTTTAAAGATGCACGGGAAGCGAGAGACTTTGGTCATTGGATAGAAGAAAATTTTGAAAAAATCAAAGCAACCGCAGAAACTACTACTAGTGTCGGTAAGCTTGAACATATTCAGCAATGGTCGGTGTCTAAGACGAAATATTTACGTTTTAACTACACCACAGGCGATGCAGCTGGGCAAAACATGGTAGGTAAAGCAACCTTAGTCGCCTGTGAATGGATCAAAGCCAATTCACCTATACCTTGTATGTACATGTTATCCGGTAATATGGACACAGACAAAAAACACTCACACCTGAATATGTTGCATTCAAGAGGCAAGCGAGTCATTGCTGAGATAGTGCTTAAAAAAGAAGTACTAGCTCGCGTCATGAAAGTTGATACCAAAATGCTTGCTGGCGCATCCGTGTTAGCTAATACTGGTGCACAAATGGCAGGAGCCGCATACAACGGTCCTCACTCAGCCAATGGCATAGCCTCTTTATATATTGCGACTGGCCAAGATGAAGCAAACGTTGTGGAATCTCACGCAGGCATGTTGTCACACGAACTATTAGATAACGGTGATCTTTATATGTCGGTCACTCTACCATCACTTATTGTGGCAACCTTTGGTGGTGGAACAGGATTACCCACACAAAACGAATGCCTACAAATGTTAGGTTGTGTAGGTAAAGGTAAAGCCGAGAAGTTTGCAGAAATTGTTGCGGCAACCGTGCTTGCTGGTGATATTTCCTTAGGCTGTGCAGTTATTGCAGGCCATTGGGTGAGTAGTCATGACCAGATGGGTAGAAATAGATAATCTCCAATTTTGATATTTAATAAAGAACTCAAATAGATAACTCAAATAAAAGCCCGGCAATTATCCGGGCTTTTTTATGATTAACTTTTTTGAGTAGCTAGGTGGCCTGGATTGTCACTGGGACACCATTTAAAACAGCATTGCCCGATAACTCATCCAGCACCATTTCATCGGTTAAGTCATTCACACTCACACCCGCATGTTGCTCAGCAGTTTTCCATTGGCTGCCTTTTTTATTGTGTCCCCAACCATGAGGAATCGAAATCACTCCAGGCATGATTTTATCGGTAATTTCTGCAGGTAAAGACACTTGCCCTACCCTAGAAGTAACAGTGATCATCTGTTGATCTTGAATATTATGTTTACCCGCATCATCAGGATGAATTTGGGCCGTACACCTCGACCAACCGTTATTCGTGCCTTTCACCATACGTTGGCTGTTGTGTAACCAAGAATTATTGGTTTTAAGGTGCCGTCGACCAATCAGTTGTAAACTGTCATCATTTGCTACTTCAGAGGCAAAGAAGTGTTTGTCTAGGCGGGTTAAGTCAGCTATAAAGTACTCAAAGCTTAAGTTGATTTTTTTGTCGTTATGGAAAATAGCGTCAGGTAAATCAGGCTGCAGCGGGCCAAGATCAATTCCATGAGGTTTATTTAATAATAAATCGATGCTCAACACTTCGTCCTCATGACGATAACGACCACTTTTCAGTAAGTCATCCACTACCCCTTTAGGTTCTTTTTGCCAAAGTGTTCGATACTTATCTGTGGGTAAACCATTTAACTTATCCAAGCGCTCAGCTAAACCAAGGTATATTTGCCAATCAGTTTTGCTGGTTTCAGCAGGAGGAAAAATAGCAGGTGAAAATTTGGTGCTATTTCGCACAGCAAAATTATGGAAAACGATATCGTAGTGGTCTCGTTCTAATGCCGTTACTGGTGGTAAAATGATGTCAGCATGGCGAGAGGTTTCAGTAATATAGAAATCCACTGCCACAACAAAGTCTAAATTCTCGAAGGCTTTATCTAACTGTTGGCCATTAGGCGTAGTCAAAATGGGGTTACCCGCTCCTATCACCATAGCTTTGATTTGACCTTCGCCTTCGGTGAGCATTTCTTCGGCTAAAGCCGATACCGGAAATTCACCCGCAAAAGCAGGTAAATGACGCACTCTTGTATGGAAATTTGCAATAGACCCTCGACCAGAATGAGGTAAAAAATCGGCAGCGGGTTGAGTAAACATCATGCCGCCTTGCCTGTCTAAATTACCGGTAAGCATGTTGAACAACATGATCAAATATTGGGTAAGAGTACCAAAGGCTTGCACACTGGCTCCCATTCGCCCGTAACACACCGCTGGCCCTGCAGTGCAGAATGATTCAACCAAACCAATAATCTGAGTTTCACTCATGCCTATTAACTTAGCGACTCGTTTAGCAGGATAATCCACCACGTATTTTTCAACGGTTAATAAATCAGGGGCAAACCCTAATAAGTCATTGGCAGCAACCAGTTGCTTATCAAACAACGTATGGATCATCGCCAACATCAACAATGCGTCAGTGCCTGGTTTTATAAAGTGGTGTTCGCTACTCATATCAGCTGTTTCAGACTTTTTAGGGTCAATTACCACCACTTTACCGCCACGGG